>OGEJ01000039.1_pt1 | contig 128361 bp, 130 predicted proteins | sample 1570701 | NCBI WGS metagenome assembly OGEJ01 (sample SAMEA2582140, study PRJEB24529) | metagenome | biome: Human gut stool | place: China | collected 2011
GGATGTCTGTGGAAGTGAGATATGGGACACGGATGTCCCGTATCGAACGGTAGCGAAAACTACCATTACGTATATGAAAAGTCTTAGAAATATCCAATTGAAACTTCTGGCATCGATGATGTATGTGCAGCACCGATTTTCACTTATATTATGTCGTCAGTTCGCCAACCGAATATGTGTTAAACAACAATATTATTTCTTATCAGTTTCCTCCAACTCTATTTCCTCAAGTTCGATTTCCTCTGATTCTTCATCTAATATATCTGTATCTGAAGAATCATCTGTATATTCTTCATTCTGTGTATTATAGCTGTCATTGTTTTCGGTACTTTCTTCAATATCAGCATCTTCTGATACTTCTATATCTTCATCATATTCCTGTGAATCAGCTTCATCTTTATCGCTGTCATCACTATCATCTTTTTTTATAAGAAGCTCATCATATTCATCTGAATCATCATACTCATCCATAGCTTTTACGAATGCTTTCTTACTTACAGAAAGTTTACGTGAAAGTACTATAACTGCTACAATAAGAGCTGCTATTATAAGTACAAGTACAACTAATAATGCTAATATTATATTGCTTGTGCCTTTTAAGACGTTTACTACTCCTTTAGCAGAAGCTTCCTTATCCTGCACATGTATCAATGCTGGTTCATCTGATGAATTATATCCGGCATAGCCCTGTATCGTACCATCGTTGATGTTATACCTGAACCATCCTGTATCACCAGTTGAGCTTACGCCATAAAACAGTGCATAATTACCAGTTTTATCAAGAAGTACATCCACTTCCCTGTTATTGATGTTTATTCTTCCCGCTTCATAACCATCAGGAAGCTCCATAGATGACTCATCTATAGGAAGGATACAATATGACAGCTCTGGCTGATATACTTCTATGTATTTTGAAAAAGTCTTCTTTACTGAATCATATACATAAAAACCACTTTCACCTGTTCCATCTGTGCTCTCAAGATAAGCTAACATAACTCTTGTGTTAGTTCCCATGCCTACAGCTATCTTAATGCCATTATAATCGGTTTCTGACTGGACATAACCTGATGGCAGTGGATGCTCATCAAAAGAAGATATTACCTTATATTCATTCCCATCAATACTTACCGCAGGTTCCTGGATAATACTGTTGTTATCTCCATCTGTTGTTCCACCCTGATTAGTTCCATCAGTTTCTTCTGCTTCTTTACTTGCCTGCTCAGATGTTATTACATTATCACTTTTAGTTGTTTTAATAGTATATACTTTTTTACTTCCATTTTCGGCTGTTACTGTAATAGTAGTTGTATTAAGTCCCGGATCCATACGTGTACCAGATACTTTGACTGTAGCCTTTGAATCATTTGGTGCAGCACTTACCGTAAGTCTGTCACAATCACTTCCAACTGATGTTGTATATGTCGTAACATTAGATGAAAATGCTGGTGAAAGCACACCTGGACTTATCTCAAGTGAACTTAATGTGTTATCTGTAGAATAACTTGCAGGTGCTATTCCTGTTATTGAGCCCGATGACCTTGATATTGATGCATTATCGTAGTCCATGCTTATAACCTTGGAATCACCTATAACACTAAGACTTGAAGTTCCAGCAGCCTTTATCCTGAAGCTGATAGATGAAGACTGGCTGCTTGATGCATTGCTGTCAAGGAAGTTACAGGTTACTGTTCCTGTGTTGCTTCCGCTTACTGGTTCCAGTACTGATGTATCATATGATACATATATTGTAGCAGCACCTATCTCAAAGCTTGCATCTATTGAAACCGTTACAGATACTGTTTCTCCCACTGTTCCACTTGCTGAACCTATTGAAACTCTTGCTGTTCCTGCCGCTTTAGCACTTGTAACATTAAAAAATGGTACACATAATAATAATGTCATAATGACAGCAGCTATTTTTCTTATATTTTTCATATCATTTTACCTTTAATACCTAAACTAATCCTGCTGAATAAAACTTACTCCAAGTATGTGTCTCTTAATAGCGACAAAATCCATAAGATCTATACTTCCATCATGAATTATATCTGCTGCCTCAAAATGCACACCCTCTGGCTGTGATACATTAAGTATAGCTCTCTTGATAGCTACAAAATCCACAAGATCTATAACACCATCACCATTCACATCACCATATATAACAATATCGTACTGTGCATACACACTTCCATCTTTTCTGTATATAGTAAGCTTATCACCTGTAGCTACTGTATCATCTGATGAACATTCGCTGTTATCACTGTTAAGAAGCTTTCCATAACAGCCATTGGTATATGTTATGCCATCAAGTATACTCTGCACACTACTTCCAACACCTATTCTAGTAACTATCTTCTTGTCATTATCTATCAGAAGTCCTGTCTTAAACCCATCGCTTTCAGTGTTTCCACTATTTCCTCCATTGCCACTATTTCCTCCATTGCCTGGAGCTGGATTTACTGGATCTGGTGATGGTTCTGGATTAACAGCCTCTTTTCTTACCACATTGATAGTATAAGTCCTTGTTCCTCCATCTTCTGCAGTGACCACTATGTTAATAGTGTTATTTCCTACAGATAATCTGTGGCTTCCTCTTCCGCTTATACTTGCATTAGTATCTGCTGCCGAAGCTGATACGTCTATGCTTTTAACTTCATTTTCAACTATAAGACTATAATCTGTAGTATCTGATGAAAATGTAGGTGTAAGTGAATAACCATCAACTGACAAACCTCTTAACCAGTTATTAGAGCTCTGGTTGCCATCAGGAATAATACATCTTGATGAAGGCATATTATCATATACTGGTATGCTGAACTTAAATGTTGTGTTGTTAAGTGTACTTGTACTATATGCTTTCTTTGCTCTTGTTGCTTCTGAACGTGGTGCTAAGACATTTGTCATATACTGGTGTGAAAAATTCTTTATATCAAATTTTTCATAATATATCGTATCCTGTCCTCTGTTTATATACCACTTTCCAAGATTAATAGCACCACCTACAACAGCCTTATATCTTGTATTCCATGGGCGCATATTAAAGTCATCTGTCTGCATGGCATATCTAAGGCCATTCTGTACTGCACTAAGACCACCACTGGCATAGGCATTCTGACTGTAATAGTTATAATAACCTCTGTAACCACTTACATTACCTGATATCTGGTTACCAATACCATTAGCACCTTGCTCCTGTATAATTCTTGTTGCAAGATGGTAGGGACTCACCTTTGACACCTCTCCTGCATACATAAGCAGTGTTGCATAGTCATATCCATCAAGATCATGTCCTGAATCTTCCATAAATGTACCACTTATTATGTTACGCACACCATCTGTATTATGTACAGATGAATCATACGAAAGACTTTCAAACATGAATATATATGTATCATCAAGGAAATTACGAGGATCAAGGGCATATTTTACAAGACCTTCTGATGCCTGTACCCAACCACCACTGTCAAGTATCGTATACTCACCTGTTTCCCAGTTATAACATCCTTCTGCTGTTGACTTCCACGATGAATCTGCCGAGCTGTATATAAGACTTCTTCCTATAACATTCTGTGCATTAACCATGGTATCCCAGTCTCTGCCGTTATGATCTGCCACAAAAACCCATAATGGATACTTCTCATGCAGCTGTCTTAAGCTTTCTTTATATGATTCTGGAAAATCCTGTGCTGTAAGATAATCCTCAAAATTATTATCTGGCTTATAATCCGACTTTTTATCCTTAGTTGTGTACTGTGAGGTTATATAGCCTCTTGTATATTCACCATCAAGATAAAAACCAATATTATACCAGCTATATGTCGCACTTGTACTTACTTCCTCATATATATCGAACTTAAAGCCACCATTAACCTTTGTTATAATGCTTCCATTAACCGGAGCAGTTCTTATCCTTAAATCAGTAACATCATAGTTAACATAGCCTGTTGCTATAATGTCATCATCCGCTTTAGCCTCTATGGCACCTGTGTATCCAAACTGAGTACATATAATTATGACCATCATAAGTACAACAGCTGTTATCTTTTTTGCAACATTCCTGTAGTTTTTTTCCATCTAATCACCCGGTTCCTTATTTTCAGCCATGTTTCGTTATAGTACATCTTTTTTTAATAATGTACTAGTTTCTTCCAAATTCTGACAGCTTAAGACCTTCGTTACGTTCAAGTACCATATTGACAGACCAGCTGTTAGCAAAGACAAGCAATGGATTGCCTTTAAGGTCTTTAATCTTCTTCATATCCGATGTACCTACTATTCTGTTTACATCCACCTCCTGTGGATTCTCTATCCAGCGGATATGCTCATATGGCAGTGTCTCAAGCTTTATATCTACATTATACTCATTTTTAAGACGATATTCCAGCACTTCAAACTGAAGAACACCAACAACACCTACAATTATCTCTTCCATTCCAGTATTATATTCCTGGAATATCTGGATGGCACCCTCCTGTGCTATCTGGCTGATACCCTTTATGAACTGCTTACGCTTCATAGTATCTATCTGTCTTACTCTTGCAAAATGCTCTGGTGCAAATGTAGGAATGCCATCAAACATAAACTTCTTATTAGATGAACATATTGTATCACCTATCGAGAATATACCCGGATCAAATACACCTATAATATCTCCTGCATATGCCTCTTCAACTATGTGTCTTTCCTGTGCCATCATCTGCTGTGGCTGTGAAAGTCTTATCTTCTTGCCTCCCTGCACATGATTAGCCTCCATACCTGCAGTAAACTTTCCTGAACATATACGCATAAAAGCAATTCTGTCTCTGTGTGCTTTATTCATATTAGCCTGTATTTTAAATACAAATGCTGAGAAATCCTCCTTAAAAGGATCTATAAGTCCTTCTGATGAGTTACGTGGAAGTGGTGATGTAGTCATATCAAGGAAATGCTGTAAAAATGTTTCAACACCAAAGTTAGTAAGAGCCGAACCAAAGAATACAGGCGTAAGATCTCCTGCCTGCACCTTTGCAAGATCAAACTCTGCACTTGCACCATCAAGAAGTTCAACATCCTCATCTAATTTTTCAAGATAGGCATCACCTATCTCCGCTTTAAGCTCAGGCGCATCAAGTGCGATATTCTTAGTAGCAACTTCCTTCTGGCCATTCATGGCTGCTTTAAAGAGTGATACTTCTCTTTGCTTTCTGTCATACACTCCTTTAAACTCTTTACCACAGCCTATAGGCCAGTTTATAGGACATGTTGATATGCCAAGCACATTCTCTATTTCATCAAGGAGTTCAAATGGATCATTGGCTTCTCTATCCATCTTATTTATAAATGTAAATATAGGAATATGTCTCATAACACATACCTTGAAAAGCTTAATAGTCTGCTTTTCGACACCCTTTGATGCATCTATAACCATGACTGCCGAATCTGCTGCCATAAGCGTTCTGTAGGTATCCTCTGAGAAATCCTCATGTCCTGGGGTATCAAGAATATTGATGCAATATCCATCATAATTAAACTGAAGTACAGAAGATGTTACCGAAATACCTCTTTCCTTTTCTATCTCCATCCAGTCTGATACTGCATGCTTTGCTGTTTTCTTACCCTTTACAGAACCTGCTAAGTTGATAGCACCTCCATATAACAGAAACTTTTCTGTAAGAGTTGTCTTACCTGCATCGGGATGCGATATAATCGCAAATGTCCTTCTTTTCTTTATTTCACTTGTAATATCTGACATACTATTCCTCATTCCTGTGCGTGTCATGGCACATAAAATCATAATTTATATTTTACTTTCTTTACACTCATAAATCCGTTTCCTGCACGACCATATCAGTGTAACTAATTAAGTATATAGTATAAATTTTATAAATTCAACTATCATGCAATTATTTCATTCAAGACTTATCTGTTTTCCAAGTGCAAATGAGTATATAATTTTTTCTTTAACCTCAAGCCCCGTCAGCTGAAAAAGGGCAAGCGCATAATAATCAAGCTGTACACTATATCTTCTTATGAGCTCCTGCTCGCCCGCCTTTCCTTTTTTTACACGGTCCGTTTTATAATCTACAAGAACTATCTTATCATCCTCTATCATATAAAGGTCAATAACTCCCTGTACAAGCTGTCTGTCATATTCAAACATGAATGGCTGTTCACGCCTTACATTGTTTTTCTTAACAGCCTCCTTTATACGCTGTCCTATAGGTGATTTTACGAATTCATAAACATCATCTGCCCTGATACAGCCAGCCTGCATGCTGTTCATTTTTTCAGAATCAAGCATTTTTTTAATATCTGCTTTTACATCGTCAAGGCTTTCAATCTTATTATAATCTAAACATTCCATAACTCTGTGATAAGCCGTTCCACGTTCATTCGCGCGAAGTGTTTCTTCTTTATCTGATATAAAATCAGGTATTGTTGGTACAAAATCTTCATCTTCTGCTTTTTCCTGATTTGTTATTCTATCAGCTGCTTCCCATTCATCCTTACCAGCTTCTTTATATGCCGCTTTTATATCGTCCGGCATAAATGCATTGATATCATAGTCTGAATCTTCCTGCATCTTCTTTAATTCTGATACAGTAACCTTGACCTTTCTATCTGCATCCGGATCCTTTATATATTCAGGTAGCTCTGATATATGCATGTCAGAAGCCTTCTCCTTAATATATGGCATAACTTCATCCAATCGTGTATTGTCTGTGACACATGGCTGCACATTGTCTGTATCACTTACCTGGTCATTACCCACAGCTGTATCACATACCACATCTTCATCTGCGGTTATTATACAGACATTGAAGGTTCCACTGTTTAAAGCCTTGTCCATAAGTGCAACTGGCATAACCATATCTGAATACTTATCTATATTTTCACACTCGGCATATGAATATATCCCATTTAGTGCAAGTTCAACTGATAACATCTGCCATGCTGACATTTTCTTATCTGTTCCTGTCACACTTCCAATCATAATAAGTTTTTCCCTTGCTCTTGTCATGGCAACATATAACACACGTTCTTCTTCCGATATGGAATCACGCAGGATTTTTCTTGCAACGGCACCCTTTATTATAGTTGAAGTTTTGGTATGCTTATCAAGATTAACATAATCAGTTCCTATTCCAAGCTCCTGATCTATAACAAGCCTGTTTCTTGCATCCATCTTATTAATCTGCTTGTTAAGACCAGCCATGATAACTACAGGAAACTCCAGACCCTTACTTTTATGTATACTCATAACCCTGACAGCATCACTGCCAACTCCGGACCCTTGTGAATCTGTAAGTTCTATATCATATTTCTGAAGTCTTTCTATATATCTTAAAAAGTTAAACAATCCACTATAACTAGTTCCTTCAAATGATGATGCCCTATCAAGAAGTACGTCTATGTTTGACTGCCTCTTTTTTCCTGCAGGCATTGTACCGACATAGTCATAATATCCTGTATTATATACTATATCCCACAACAGATCATATATTGTCATAAGTCTTGATTTTTTACGCAGAGCAGCTAGTTTATCAAGAAAGCTGCCACACTTGTATGAAAGCTCCTTTAATGCTGCATCACCACTTTCTTTTACCGCCTTAATCTGTTTTATAAAAAGTTTATCCGTTTTGGAAGCATTTTTACCATAAACTCTTAACATTGCAAGCTCATCTTCTGTAAAGCCTCCAAAATATGACAGCAGCACTGATGCCATAGGTATATCCTGCATAGGATTATCTATACATGTAAGCAGACTTATAAGCACCTTTATCTCTCTTACTTTAAAATACTGTTGTGCTGTTTCTGCCATTGCAGGAATATCATTATCAAGAAGGACATTAACAAATGTATCTGCCCAGCCTGTAAGTGTCCTAGTAAGTATCGCTATATCACCATACTGTATTCTTCTGTAGTCTGATAAGTCTGTATCATACACATAATAAGGATTCTCATCTGTCATCAGAGCCTTTATGCGCTTCACGGCGTATAATGCCTCTGCTTCTATGCTGCTGTTTTCATCATCCCCGGATGTATCTATAAGCACTACGTCTGTACTTTTTTCAGATTCCCATCCAAAGTTTCTTTTATCCTTACATTCCGGATAATCAAGTCCACAGTTTAACTGCTGGCTGCCATCATATTCTATCCCACAATAATTGCGGTTCATAACTCTGTAGAAAACATCGTTAGTTGTATCAAGTATATTTTTCCTGCTTCTGAAGTTCTTTTGAAGTTCTATCCTGCAGGCTTCTTGCTTATCTGTTATGGCATCTTTTATATCTTTATAATATCTGTTATCGTCATCTATCTTAACACCAAATTGGCCTGTCTTGACACTTATATCTTCTGCATTATCACTTTTATATGTCTGATAGCTGTAATACTTTTTCATAAAAAGCTCAGGGCACGCAAGTCTGAACTTATATATACTCTGTTTAACATCACCAACCATATACATATTATCAGGCTTATCATCAAGCCTTTCCCTTGATATTGCTGTAAGTATTTCTTCCTGAAGCTGGTTAGAATCCTGGTACTCATCAATAAGTATCTCATCAAAATATTTGGCAAGTTCATCAGCCACCCCGGTATATTCCTTATCTATGCCATTCTTTCTTACCAGAATATCAAGTGCATAATGTTCTATATCATTGAATTCAACTATTCCTCTGTCTTTTTTCTCTGTCTGCATCCTCTCTGCAAAATCCTTTGACAGCTGCACCATCATTCCAACTGCCATGGCATTAGCATGAACATCCTCCATAAGACTGTCTATATCTGCTGTAAACACATTCTTAGTAAGACCTGCTATGTATTTCTTATATTTATCTCTCTGTCCTTTTACATACTCCTTAAGTTCATCCAAAGCATCCGGCATCTTTTTTGTACTTAGTCTTTCAAAGCTGATGTTTGATATTTTTTTTGCCAACTCGTTAATATCCTGCGAATTAACAATACCACATATAGCCATATAGTCTGAATTAACAGCACTAAGATATGAAACTGGTCCATCTGGCCTGTTACACACCTCTATCATATATTCATATTTTTTCTTATAGTCACTTATTGAATACACTATGCTTTCATATAGATTGGCAAGTACTTTGTTACTGCCGTTATCTATGCTGGTATATGTATCAAGCACCTGTGCATACCACTCATCCGGCCATGGATTACTTCTTGCCAGAGCATATATCTTTTTGATTATTTCCTCAATATTCGCATCATTTCTCCCAGTACCATAGGCATCTATAAGTTTTATGAACTGTTCATCACCCTTCTGGTAATAGTCCTCAAGCATATCTTCCATTACATCATTTTCAAGAAGTGTTATTTCTCCTTTATCAGCCACTCTGAAACCAGGATCAAGATTAATTTCCGAAAAATGATTCTTTAATATCCACAGGCAAAAACTATCTATAGTAGTTATCTGTGCATTATTAACAAGTGCAATCTGCTTTATAAGGTTAGCATTATTCTCATCCTCATCAAGCATATCATCAAGTCTGTTTCTTATTCTTGCTTTCATCTCAGCCGCCGCTGCCCTTGTAAAGGTTACAACAACAAGTCTGTCTATATCAGTCTGGTTTTCACCTGTTATCTTTCTTACTATTCTTTCTACTAACACAGCTGTTTTACCAGAACCTGCTGCCGCTGATACAAGAATATTTCTATCTTTAGTATTCATAGCATCAAGCTGCTGCACTGTCCATGACTTTGCCATACACTATTCCTCTTTTCCCACTTCATCTTTACCTGCATCTTTTTGTTTATCTTCATTGCCTTTAATCTGTGCCCATATATCATCAGGACTCATATATTCAAGTCTTCTGAATTTAACACCTGGCATATCCTCACTAAATCCGCATACACTGTTATAAGGACAATATGCACAGCTGTTTTCATTTCCCTTCTCATATGGATTAATATGTATACTTCCATCCAGTATTTTTGTTGCTTTATCCAGATTCTCCCTATCAACATATCTGCCAACTGCCAAAAGCTCTTCCGTTGTAAGCACCTTGCTTTTAGATGCATCTATATTTCCTGATTTTCCTACTGTCACAGGAATATTAAGTGATGTCCCCTCTGTAGAATCCAGCTTGCTTATAATATTCTTATTGGAGTTAACAACCCCCTTCATGCGAAGTTCCTTTCTTATAAGCTCCTCGATAGCTGAATCATCCGTCTGCTTTGTTTCCACTATAGGATTATCTATGTTATAGTATAACAATCCGGCAGGAATCACATTCTTACCTTCATGTTTCTTTTTTTCATATGCAATAGCTTCTCTCATGTATGTAAAAAGCTGTATTTTAAGGCCATAATATGTTTTGAACAGATCAAAATCAGCGTGTCCTGTCTTATAATCAACAACCTTGACATATACATTTTCATCATCCTCGCATATATCTATTCTGTCTATTTTACCCTGCATAAAAAAGCTGACATCATGTGGCAGATCCTCTATCCTTGTAAGAAAACCTTTTTCAAATGTATCAGGTGTAAAAAGACCATCCGCAAGCTGTTTTCCTATAGCCCACAATGTTTTATCTGCAAGATCCTCCATGCGTTTTATAAGATATTCGTTTCGGCTTGTGCTTTTAAGTATCGTATTGCCATAATTATCTGCAACTGCATGTATACTTTCCGATACCAGGCTTCTTCTTTCTTCATCTGACAGCAGTACAAAAGATTTTTTGTTTCTTTTAATATTCTTTGATACATCTTCTATAACTGCATGAAGTATCGTTCCGAAATCATTTACTGCAAACCTGTACTCCTCACGTTCCGAAAGGTCTAGTCCATAACGGCAGAAATAAGCATACTGACATGATGCAAACTGTTCAAACGATGTTACACTTCCTGTTAGTTCTTTTCCATAGAGTTTGAGTGCCACACCATCTGCAAGTATTTTTGCCAGATTCTCATCAGTCCATTCAAGCTCTGTCTTAGGAATCTTTATATATGAATGTTCCTTCGCTGTGTCATCATAAGAAAGCACATTCATCCCAGGAAACATTTTCTTTAACATTCTTACTATATACGATGGTAATATTGCTTTCATATCCATACTGTTATATGCATATGTTATGTATAGCCTTCCTGATGTTTTTGTCATGATAAGATACAGATAGAATCTTTGGACAAATGCTTTCTCCCTCACAGACATTGACAAGGATACCTCCATTTCCTTTAGTTTTTGTCTGTCTGTTTCTGAAAGCACACTTCTGCTGTCACTCTTTTTAGGAACATATCCATCATTTACACCTATAAAGAACATCGCTTTTATGTTATCAAGTCTTGTCCTTTCAATATCACCTATCACCACGCAATCTTTTGTCGGAGGAATAAGTCCTATCTTTATCTCATCAAAACCAGATGCCATGATACGGTTATATTCTTTAACAGATACCTTTTCACTTCCAAGCAGATGTACTATTTTATCAAACAGCTCCATAATTTTTTTATATATCTGCCTGTACTCATCCCCATGGCTCTTTGCAAGTAAAGACATCTGTTCCTCACAATGCATCCTTACAAGAAACTTATACAGTGCCGTTGTCATAAGTCTTACATTGCCATCTGCTTCCTTTAGTTCTTTATCAAGCTCTGTTAAAGGCTCCATAACATTAAGCCTCAATTCATTAAGCATATTTAAATCCGTTGTTATTCCACTGCTTCTGAACTTTCTACACCACTGCGTACTCCACTGTTTTCTTCCCTTTATGCCTACAGCAAGACAATAGTTATCAAGAATATCTATATTTTCATCTGATAATCCAGTAAGCCCGGTTCTTAAATATCTGAACATACTGTCATATGTATAATTCTTTTCAATAACATCAAGCACAGCTGTTATCATCTCTACAAGACAGTTATCTGTAACATGCAGCTTCTGGTCAAGGAAATATGGTATATCATTCTGGGCAAATATATTGGCAGCAAGCTTTCCATATACTGATATATCTCCTGTTACTACTGCTATTTCGTTATACCTAAAGCCCTGCAGTCTTGTAAGCTTTAATATTTCCCCTGATACATACTGTATCTCATCTTTAGGTGTGATACCTGCATACATGACTATATCATTAACTTTTCCACTGTAATATCTAAGACCTGGCCTGAATATATTCTTTTCAAGAAATGCCAGCTCCTTAGAGGCTGCAAATCTTGTTAACACTGTATCTTCACCAACTGTTACTTTATCCACATTAATATGCCCTTCATCACATATTCTGTTAAGATGTGCAACAGTATCCTTTGTCATATAAAACAGGCTCTCTATCCCCTCATTTATATTGACATGTTCGGAAATATCTATAGTAAGTGCAACCTTTACTTCTTTACACATATCAAGAAGTATAGCCATAAGCCTGTACTGCACTGGCGTAAAACCAGTGAAACCGTCAAATGCTATAACACTTCCACGTATCTTCGATGACTCTGTTACTTTTCTGCACATAAGGTCCAGTATTTCTTCTGATGTTATGTAGTTGTTCTTTATAAACTCCTTAAAGCCTCCATATATAAGTGATATATCATCCAGCTTCATCCCAAGCAGGCTGTTATTATCCACATTTTTATTAATATCAAGAAGCTTATCAACACTTATGTCATACTGAAGCATTTCTGATATAACTGATTTAAGCTCCGAAACAAAGCCTGTATTGGATATGTTGCTCCCAAAGAATCTTAAAGCCTTTTTATTCTGCTCAAGCACTCTTCTTACTATAAGGTTCTTACCAGTATCGTCAAGAACAGGGTAATCTGCTGCCCCAACTTCCTCAAATACTTTATATGCAAGCCTTTCAAAGCTTACAACATCTATGTTAAGTACGCCTTTTCTTGGATGCAGTTCCACCACTCTTTTCTGTGTTGCCATAGTATACTGTTCAGGAACTACTATTATATAATTTTCCAAAGGATTCTTAATTGACTCTTTTATTATGGAATTATATAAATATGTTGACTTTCCTGCACCCGAACCGCCAAATATGTACTGTAATGACATTCTGCATTATCTCCTTTTTTATATCTTCGTTCTATATTTTCACACACTCTCATATATTCTTATAAATAGTATCCAGTATAGGAGGATTTATCTGATGAGTGGCTCTACACGTATATTAGTCATACCGCTTAAGAAACTAATACTAGCATTATGCGTAATTATAGCATTTATTATAATAGCAGCTATATATATACTATCAGACAAAGAACCAGAAAGCCATCCCACAAACGCTGCTGGACAAAATAATTCTATTAACACCAGTGTTACATATTCTCCTGGCGTATATACATCCTCTCTTATGCTTAACGGAAATCCTGTTGATATCCAGGTAACTGTTGATTCTGACAATATTAACAGCATTGAACTTGTTAATATGTCGGAATCAGTCCAGACAATGTATCCTATGCTTGCACCATCCTTCGATGAAATTAAAAACGCTGTGATCCAACGTGGTACAACCGCTGACATAACTTATGATTCATCCAACAAATATACTGCAAGCCTGCTTCTTGGTGCTATACAGAATGCCCTTGACAAGGCAGCTGCGTATTAACGATAAAAAAACGTATGTATCAGCCGGCTTTTATACCGGCAATACATACGCTTTTTATCATATTATTATTCAAAATCAGATATCTCATCGCCATTGCTTACATTGATAAATCCAGCATAGCCTCTTTCCTGAAGCTTTGATAAGAACTTACCCATCTTTTTAGGCTTTACGTATAATGAACATATCTTTCCTTCTGCTCTGTACTTTTCAGCTATCCTATAAGCATTAGTAAGATCTCCATCATCATACATAACAGCTATCTTGTTTCCCTTGTCTGCAAGATCTACACCATGTTCCATAAGAATTGAGAATATACGCTCAAAACCTATAGAAAAACCTACTGCACTTACCTGCTGTCCTAAGAACTTGCCTATGAGGTTATCATATCTTCCACCACCAGCTATGGCTCCCTTAAAATCAATACTCTCTACCTCAAATACAGTACCAGTGTAATATCCCTGTCCCCTTACTAAAGAAAGATCAAATACAACATCAAACTCACCATTACATAATGCATTAACTGTGTTTATAATGTATTCAAGACTTTCCGCAGGTGCTTTATCAGCAAGAATAGACTTAACAGACTCTAATGTAATCTGCTGTGGATTATCCACTCCTGATAAGAAATCTGTAAACTTAACTATAGCTTCATCAGCAAACTCTTTTTCTTCAAGTTCCTTTTTTACGCCATCAAGGCCAACTTTATCCATCTTATCAAATGTTATGCACACACTGTCGAGCTGTTCTTCTTCAAATCCACAATCCATAAGGAAAGCACGAAGCAGTCTTCTATCATTAACCTTAACCTTAAAGTTCTTCATGCCAATAGCCTTAAGTGCTCTTGTTGTAGTAAGTATAAGTTCAACCTCTGAATCCCTTGAATCAGAACCGATAATATCAATATCGCACTGTACAAACTCACGAAGTCTTCCCTTCTGTGGTCTTTCAGCTCTATATACTCTGTCCATCTGTATACACTTCATAGGCAGTGTAAGCTTATCTTTATTATTAGCAAAATATCTGCTCAGTGGAAGTGTAAGATCATATCTTAAGCCCATATCTGCAAGAACATTTTCATTTTTTGATGTCACTCCACTTGCGAGTGCCTTATCGAGCTTATCTCCTCTTTTCATAATCTTAAAAATAAGATTAAGATTCTCTCCACCATCACTCTTATCAAGATTCTCTATATCCTCTATAACTGGTGTAGTTATATGTTCAAAGCCATTAGCAACATATACTTTTAATATTTCATTCTGAAGATAATCTCTTATCTCAACTTCATTAGGAAGATAATCATTTGTACCCTTTACAGATGTAATCTTCATACGGTTGTTACCTCCATTTAACTATTATTACGATGTCAGCCACACTATGCTTCATCAATAGATCTGCCTATATCATGGCGCATATACTTGTTAGCAAAATCCACCCATTCTGTAGCCTTATATGCGTTAGCACGTGCTTCCTTTAAATCAGCTCCAAGTGCTGTAACTCCGAGTACACGGCCTCCGTTAGTTACAACTTTGCCATCCTCGTTAAACTTAGTACCTGCATGGAATAAGAAATATGAATCTTTATTCCTGAAGTTTTCCATGCCTTTTATCTCAAAGCCCTTCTTGTATTCAAGAGGATATCCATCAGATGCAAGCACAACACATACACATGCATTATCAGCAAACTTAAGATCCACTTTATCAAGTGTACCATCTATACATGCCTCAAATACATCTATAATATCATTCTCCATTCTTGGAAGTACAACCTGTGCCTCTGGATCACCAAATCTTGCATTGTATTCAAGTACCTTAGGTCCATCAGGAGTTAACATAAGACCAAAGAATATTACTCCCTTAAAAGGTCTTCCTTCTGCTTTCATGGCATCTACTGTTGCCTGATATATATACTTCTTACAGAAATCATCAACTTCCTTAGTATAGAATGGTGAAGGTGAGAAGTTACCCATACCACCTGTGTTAAGTCCCTGATCACCATCCTTGGCTCTCTTATGATCCTGTGCTGATGACATAATCTTTATAGTGTTGCCATCCACGAAAGAAAGTACAGACACTTCACGTCCTGTCATAAACTCTTCAATAACAATAGTATTACCTGCTGATCCAAACTTCTTATCAAGCATAAGCTCATCCACGCCAGCAAGTGCCACATCCTTATTCTCACATATAAGAACACCTTTACCAAGTGCAAGTCCATCCGCCTTAAGCACGATAGGATATTTGGCTGTCTCAAGATACTTCTTTGCATCAGAAGCAGATGTAAATGTCTCGTATGCAGCAGTAGGAATGTTATATTTTTTCATAAGATCCTTTGAAAATGCCTTAGAACCTTCAAGTATAGCAGCGTTCTTTCTTGGTCCGAATACTCTTAAACCTTCTTTTTCAAACACATCAACTATACCACCTACAAGTGGATCATCCATGCCAACAACTGTTAAATCTATAGCGTTATCCTTAGCAAATGCAACAAGCTTATCAAACTCCATAGCCTTTATATCTACACACTCTGCAACCTCTGCAATACCTGCATTACCAGGTGCGCAATATATCTTATCAACCTTAGGACTCTGGCTTATCTTCCAACATATTGCATGTTCACGTCCACCACTTCCTACAACTAAAACCTTCATCTTTTATTCCTCCAGTTTTCGTACTCGTTATACTTAATTTCCAGTATTATCAATACTAATACTGACATCTTTAATATATATATAAGAACTGTATTAGTTATCATGCTCATTAGCAATCTTATTGATAGCCGCAGGGAGCAGCTTCCATTCTGCCTGTTCCATAACTCTTTTCTGAAGAGTTTCCGGTGTATCACCATCAAGAACATCAACAGCCTTCTGGAATATAATCTCTCCTGTATCCATGCCCTCATCCACATAATGAACAGTTGCACCTGTCACCTTTACGCCTTTTGCCAAAGCTGCCTCATGGACATGAAGGCCATAGAAGCCAACTCCGCAGAAAGATGGAATAAGTGATGGATGAATATTAATAATTCTATGGCTGTACTGATGAACCATTTCCTCTGGAATTTTAACAAGGAATCCTGCAAGCACTACAAGATCTACATTAAGTGAGTTGACTTTATCTAAAAGTGCCTTATTAAATTCATCTCTTGTCGCATAATCCTTAGGTGATACGCAATAAGCAGCTATTCCGTTATCTTTAGCTCTTGTAAGTGCATACGCACCAGCATTGTTGCTTATAACAGCAGCTATTTCTGTATTAGTAATAGTGCCATCCTTTACACCATCAATAATAGCCTGAAGGTTAGTACCGCCTCCGGATACCATAACAGCTACTCTTAGCATAAAGTAACTCCCTTCTCACCTGCTTCAACACTGCCTATTACATAAGGTGTCTCGCCTGCTGCCTTAATAGCTTCCATAGTTGTATCAACATCCTTAGGATCAACAGCAAGTACAAGTCCAATACCCATATTAAATGTGTTATACATCATATGTTCTTCAATCTCACCATCTGTCTGTAACATCTTAAAGATAGCTGGTACTTCGTAGCTGTCCTTCTTAACAACTGCTCTTACACCATCTGGAAGCATTCTAGGAATATTTTCATAGAAACCACCACCTGTGATATGGCTGCAGCCCTTAACGCGTACACCAGCATTCTTTATAGACTTCATAGTCTTAACGTATATCTTAGTTGGAGCAATCAACGCTTCTCCAAGTGTTTTTCCAAGTGAATCATAATATGTATTAAGTGATTCCTCTGTGATTGTAAATACACTTCTTACAAGTGAGAAACCATTAGAATGAACACCACTTGATGCTATACCTATAAGTGTATCACCTGGCTTTATATCCTGACCTGTTATAAGGTCTTTCCTGTCAACTACACCTACTGCAAATCCAGCAACATCATACTCATCAACTGGCATAAGACCTGGATGTTCTGCTGTTTCACCACCGATAAGTGCACATTCTGACTGACGGCAGCCTTCTGCAACACCACCAACAATTGTAGCTATCTTTTCTGGATAATTCTTGCCACACGCAATGTAGTCAAGGAAGAAAAGAGGTTCTCCACCTGCGCATACAACATCATTAACACACATAGCAACTGCATCAATACCGATAGTATCATGCTTATCCATAATGAATGCTAACTTAACCTTAGTTCCGCATCCATCTGTTCCTGAAAGAAGTACAGGGTCTTCCATCTGCTTAATCTTTTCAAGTGAAAATGCACCTGAGAATCCACCGATTCCGCCTAATACTTCCGGTCTGAATGTAGACTTTACCGCTTCTTTCATTAACTCAACTGACTTATAACCTGCTTCAATATCAACACCAGCGTTCTTGTAATCCATTATTGTCCTCCGTTCTTAACATTCTTTAGTTGTTTTAGTTTTATTTATTAGTAGTTTTTGTAACCAACTTCCTGAAGTCTTGCATCCTTAGCCTGTACACTTTCCTTTAGTTCTTTCGTGTAATTCTTAAGTCTTTCAAGAAGTTTCTCATCTGATGTTGCAAGAATCTTTGCTGCAAGTATTCCTGCATTAGCACCACCATTAATAGCTACTGTCGCAACTGGAATACCTGTTGGCATCTGAACTATTGAATATAATGAATCTCTACCTCCAAGAGAAGTTGTATGCATAGGAATTCCTATGACTGGCATAGGGAATATAGCTGCACACATTCCTGGCAAATGCGCTGCCATTCCTGCACCTGCTATGATTACCTTGAAGCCTTTTTCTTCTGCTGTTTTAGCATATTCGAAGAATACATCTGGTTCCCTGTGTGCTGAGATAATTGTCATCTCATAAGATACACCTAACTTATCTAATATGTCTGCTGCCTTAGCCATAACAGGCATATCAGAATCGCTACCCATAACTATTCCTACTAAAGCCATGTTTAACTTCCTCCCATTCTGATAGAAAAATAACTATCACATAAAATAATATATTATCATGTAATGCATCCATAATATCTGGCAAATCATCTTATATATAATAAAGACTCGTAATCCATTGTCTTACAATTCACATATAAAGCATACAATTATGCAGATAAATAAATACAATACCTATAATATTCTACTTTGTTTTACATATATCGTCAAGATAAACGACGTATTTAAGAAATAAAAGGTTCATTTAACTCCTTTGTTCCATCAAGTACAAACCGTCCATCCTTTATAATAACCGTCTTTTTACCATCATATCCAACAGCTGTTATATCGCCTATCTCATCATATGGTATCGTAATATCTGTATGACAGTTAAAGTATGCTTTCTCAGGCTCTGTCTTTCTAAGAAGTGAAACCTCATTATCCCTTGATATTATCTCTTTACCATCAGGATTATACACTGCCACATCCTCAGACCTTGAATAACATGTGTCACCTATCGCAAAGTGAGGTCCCATCTTCTCAACTATAAGTATAGGTAGAAGATATACTATATCATACTTATTAGCCATAACATAAGCTGTTGTGTTAGTTCCTATAGCAAATTCACCGATAGGGAGAGTGTCGTGGTTATACAGTACGTTTTCTTTAAACAATGCTTTGCCCTTCACCCCATCCTCAAAGTTATCACAGCTATAATCCGTCACAAAACCATCCTTGAAATATACCGAAAGGTTATTAAACTTAATATCATTAAGGTAAACACTGCTTACATTAAGTACACCATCTGTTCCTTTAAGCACTGGTGATGTAAACACTTCTCCCAGCGGAATATTAACATCTGCAAGACAGTTTTCAAAAACAGTTTCCTTATCAGGATTATTAATCTTCATAACAGATACTCTGATATCGGTCTTGTTGTTGTCTTTTCCATGAACTTCAACATATTCTGCTGTATCAAGAACATCTATGATATTCTGCTGTATAGCTTTATATTTTTCATAATCAAGAGTATTTATCTTAACTATTTCATTGAATATTTCAGGGAACTTATCTCCTATCTGTGGTGATGGATAAGCTATTATAGTAAAGCTTCTTTCTTCTCCTTTGATATAACTGTTAACTATACTTCCGGATTCATTATTATACTTAACAAGAAGCTTTTGTTGTTTATCATCAAGATGACAGCACTCAATCGTGTCCTCCGGCTCGAAAGGTGTTTCACCAAACACCTCCATAACAGCAGGTCCTCCGTGAACATCAGCAAGCTCACTATGCTTTTCATAAGCACTCTTAAGTGCCCCTAACTTTCTTTCAACAAAATCGCCATCAAGATATAGTGCATTATCGAATCTATGGTCAAAATCCATCTGTTTATTAGGACTTGCACCATAATATCCTATCTTTATATGCATTCTTTTATTGATGGTATTTACAGCAGCTCTGTATATTGTAGGCTTAAGCCCCATTTTTTCAAACTGTTCTATCTCTGCTTTTACAAGTCTTTCAAAACCAAGACAATATCTTATATTAACTGTTTTCTTTTTATCAAGCGGCTTGTTTCCCAGTACGAAACCAATACGGTATCCTTCTGTAAATGTCTTTGCCATATCGTTTATAGCTTCTTCGCTTAATGTATTAAGATGCTTTGCCATCTTTATCTCATTTTCTGTCACGTATTCGCCATACTTATAAAGATATCTTACATCGCTTAAGTCACTTTCCATAATAATTCTGGTTGCAAAATCAAGCGATGGATCTAGCAGCTCCCTTATCCTGTACTCAATAAAATCATCACTATAATCGCTTACATACCAGTAAACAGCTTCTCCTAACTGGCGATACTGCTCATCTGTTACTATATCCATTCTTTTTTCTTTTCTTACGGACTCTTCTGCCTGTGTATCAACAAATATGCAGTATATTTCTATGAACAGCTCCATAACTGCCACAGCATCCGCAAGCCTCTTCTCATACATATACACGATAAGTCCACGAAGCTCCATATATACCATTGCCATAAGCTTTCCTGTTTCCTCACCAAATGCCTTTGCACACACGCGTGGATTTGCATAGCTTTTATCATATGCCTCACCGGCTACATCTGCATAAAGAATATTATTATATTCATCAAGCTCCTCTAATGACATATCATCAAAAGCTTTGTTTTCCACATCTGTTTTTAACCTGTCCATAAGCATGATAAATGCAGATACTTTAGAAAAGTAATCCGCATGGCTTTTATTCTTTATTTCACAATCATTATTAATCTGGCTTATTCTTTCAATTGCAAGCGCGTAACGCTCTGCTACATTATCATCAAACATATTTATCTCCATACTATTCTTTATTTTATTTACTTTTTTATACTTTAACACTTACATCATATGCTGTTGTGGGGCAAAAGGAATTTTGTCTATAGTCCCATAAGAAATACTGCTACCATAAATACTGCAAGTATTCCGCATAACATTGAACCAACCTTTGATAATGTATAGAACTTATCATCCTCTTTGAAGCTTAAAAGTCCTATAAAAGTTCCTATAACCGATATAAGAAGGCTTAAAAGTCCAAGACTTCCTACTTTAAGTCCAGCATATCCTTCTGCCTTAAATGAAATATATACACCATATATCAAAGATGCCAATGCCAGAAGTCCCATTATAGTAGATATTATTCCACCAAGTGACTGCCTTTTATCCGAGAATTTGTACTTGTTAAATAATTTCATTCCAATCTCCAACCTTATATAATATATTTGATTTCTTTGCATATTGTTTCTAAAATAACTTCACAATATAATGAAATGTATTTTACTTCTTTCTTAATTTTGTGTATATAAACCACAATATATATCCAATAACTCCGCCAAGAGTATTAAGTATTATATCATCCACATCACAGCTTCCAACCTTCGTTATAAGCTGAACCAGCTCTATTGTCAATGACAAACTGAATGTATATAAAAACGTCGATATAAATCCAAGCTTTGATTCCGATGTATATGGCAGATATATTCCAAATGGCATAAATGCAATAATATTTCCAAATATGTTAAGTCTGGCCGCACTTCCTAAGGCATCATTATCCCATATATACTTCATAAAACGCTTGATTTCCTTTAAAGGTGTAAGGTTATACACATAACCATCCTGTGGTGTTCTTCCCATAGCCTCTGCAAAAAACACAACATACACAAGAACACACATATATATAATAAACAAAAGCTTCATTACTGCTTTATGATTGAATTCTTTTTTCATACTTCTATTATGTCCATCTTTTTACTCTATTTATTTTGTTTACACAATTATTTTTATTCATATAATTATTTTCATTTTGTTTATATAGTTTTTTATTTCATTTGCATAATTCTACTACCTATGTTTTATCTCTTATACCTTTATATGCATATACCTTAACAACGCAATATGCCCGGTACAGCATATATCAATATCACAAAGAACTCACAAACTTTTACATCTTTATGTATATATATATGCCATACCAGGCAGTTAATCCTAATATTTAAAAAAGTACATCTGACTTATGTGCAAGAAGTCTTGCACCATTAACAATCATCATAACACCTGCACCTATTCCAAATGCTATAGTCACAATACCAAACACAAGATTAGATACTCCTATGGATTTCATTTTTTTATATAATTTTTCTTCCATGCTGCCTCCTAATATTCATTACGATGTTAATTTCTCACGCCATACTGCTCATAGTAAGCATCTATAGCCGCCTTTAATGTATCATCAATAACAACCTTGCCTTCACATTCCTTATTATAAAGGTGTTCAACAACATCCTCCATTGTAACAATAGCACTTGTTGGGAACCCATATCTTTCCTTTATCTCATCAAGTGCGCTCATCTTTCCACCAAGACCTACTTCCATACGGTTAAGAGATACCATAAGACCCACGATAGTAACATCTGCTGCTCCTCTTACCTTAGGAACTGTCTCTTCCATAGACTTACCAGATGTAGTAACATCTTCTATCATGATAACTCTGTCGCCATCCTTTAACTTGCTTCCAAGGAAACCACCCTTATCTGCGCCGTGATCTTTCTCCTCCTTACGGTCTGAACAGTAACGCACTTCTTTGCCATATAACTTAGCATAAGCAACAGCTGTAACTACGCTGATTGGAATTCCCTTATATGCTGGACCAAAAAGCACATCAAAATCATCACCATATGTTTCGTGTATAGCCTTAGCATAATACTCACCAAGACGCATAAGCTGTGTGCCTGTTACATAAGCACCTGCATTCATAAAAAATGGTGACTTTCTTCCACTCTTTAATGTAAAATCTCCAAACTTTAATACATCACTTTCTACCATGAAATCTATAAATTCCTGCTTGTATGCTTCCATTGTATCTTAAAACCTCCTGTTTATGTGGTCTTACACCATTTTGTTATTTCTTTAATAATATTGGTTTAATCTTACCATAAAACTTTATTGGTTTCAATGTGTATTTGCATTGGCATTTCCATATTTCTGATACACTCCCTTTTGCGCTCATTATATCATAAAAAGATAAGAAGCTACTCTTAAGCCTCCACCCTGCGGTTATAAGTCTTAAGAATAGCTTCTTTAACTACTCATTATATTATTTTCATTTATATAACTTGTATTCTAAGTCTGTAAGCATTATTACTTTCTTACTAAACTTCTTTTCTTTTCAGTAACAAATGCGATTCCTGCCATTCCCATAATTGCAAGTAACATCCACATTGAAGCTGTGTTTGTATCACCTGTCTTAGGTGTTGTAGCTGTTGTAGCTGTTGTGTCTGTTGTGCTGCCTGTAGCTGCATCATCTGCTGCATTATTACCATTATCTGGTGTTGTTACTGTTGTATCATCTTTCTTACCATCATCTGGTTTTGTTACTGTTGTATCATCTTTCTTGCCATCATCTGGCTTGCCTGGCTCTGGCTTATAATTTTCAACAGTTGTGCTAAGACCCTTGTTAGTCCAGTTAAAGCCTGCCATCTTATCGAAAGCTCCCATAGTAGTTTCTGCCTTCCACCATGTATCTCCTGCCTGGATTGTTACCGTGTGGATATCTGTTGCCTTAAAACCTTCTGGAAGATTTTCTTTCTTAATTGTATAAGTTGTTTCTTCTGTTGTCTTTGCCCCATTAACTGGATTGAAGTACTTGTCAGAACCATAAGCTATGCCATCAAGGTATACACGGTATCCGCCAACCTTTGTATCATCCTTTGCTGCATCCCATGTTATAACAATATCACCAGTTTCATTTTCCTTAGCGGTAAGCTTAGCATCACTGCCCCATACAGGCGCCTTGTAGTCATAGTTTTCAAGTGTCTTAACTGTTGCCTCTGGATATTTGTATTCTACTCCTGCATCTGTAAATGCAACTATCTGAACCTTGTTATCAATACCAGGTGTAAGACGGCCTACCTGATTACTTATATTATTAGCTGTCTTATAGTTATTTATCTGATAGTTATACAGTGTCTTAACAAGCTTGTCATTAGCATATATTTTATATCCACGTACTCTTGTATCATTTTTTGATATTCCTGTCCATGTTGCCTGTGCACATGTATATATAGCACTTGCAAGCTTAACCTCTGTGTTATCGCCAGCTGCAATAGCTGATGTATCTTTGTTTCCATCTGTTGTGAATACTGCCTTACCAAGATATGTCTTATTGTTACCTGCCTTTAAACTGTTAGCTGTATTGGCCTTTTCACTTACATATACCATAAATGTGTATTCAACACCTGATGATAATCTGTCAATAACAACGGATGTATCTTTAATTCCGTCAATCATATCAACCTTTACACCATCAACATATGTATCTACTCCATAATACACTTCCGTGTCGTTATCAACGACTGTCCATGTAAGCTTAACTGACTTGTCTGAAGCTTCCTGTGTATCACTACCTGAACCACCTGTTGCTGTTTCTTCCTTAAGTAGAGAATCTGCGTTAGCTACTGGTGCGTTTAAGTATATACCATATACCATTGGCTTAGAACCCTGGCAGTAATAGTAATATGTCTTACCTGCCTTTAAGTTAAATGTCATAATATCATCTACTGTTGTTCCTGTTGCCTTATTTGTTACATTTGCTCCATCAGGTGATTCTACAAACCACCATACCTTTGCAGTTGCTCTGTTATGTAATGTAACTGAACAATCAGTCTTTGCCTTAAATACATATGTTGCTGTACCCTTACCAGGAACCTCTCCACCTGCGTTAGCTGGTGTAGATGCCTGTACAAACTGTGTATATTTAACACCATCTATAGTTACTGGCTGTTCTGGTGTTGATAACTCTGAAAGTACATTAACACCTGCTGTTTCAAGTGTAGAAACTGTAGCATATGCGCTGTCTTTGTTATATTCTGTTCCTTCTGTAAGACCTTTTGTAAGGTCTACTGACTCCTTAGCTGCTGCTCTGCTGTCTGCTGCCTTTGCTGTTGCTGTCTTAATACCCTTAAGATCTCTTACATTGGCAATATAGTTGGCTGTGTTACCTGTTGATGTAAATACTACGAATATCTTATGAGGCTTAGTTGTATCTGTTCCTTCTGGAAGTGTTACATCCATCTCATAATCTATATAATTATCTGCCTTAGTACCTTTAAGTGTTGCCTTTGCAATCTCTGCACCATTCTTAGAATCAAGACGTACTGAAATATTCTGTGTTCCTGCGTCTGTCTGTCTGTTTACTGGTAATACAAGCTTAGTAAGTCCTGCTATATCGCAGTTAGTATAAGCATAACCCTGTTCTAATCCAGGATATGAAGTTTTTCCCTTGTTATGTTCATTATCATAAAGATAACCAATGTTATGAGGTGTGTTCTTTGTTTCTAGCTTAGGTACTGTTGTGATAGCATCTGTCTTTCCTTCTGTTGCAGCTACCGCATCATTAAAGAAATCTGCACATTCATCAACACTTGCCGTCCACTCTGTTGTTATACCAGCATCTGGTTTGTTATCGCCTGCATCCGGCTTATCTGGTGTTTCTGGTGTTTCTTTATAATTCTCAGCCTTTACTGTGTTATCTTTTACAGTTATTCCACTCATAGCAGCTTTCATATTATCTTTACATGCATTAAGTGAATCCCATGTAGTTCCCTGGAATATAAGATTATTACAATACTGGATGTTATTCCATGCCTTGTCAGTCTTCTTACTCTCTGCTTTATTGTTATATGATACTGTCTTTACATTGTAAAATACTGAATTGTCACAGCCTATAAGTGTTTCCCAGCCATTCTTGTTCTTGTAAGAACCATTAGAACCTACATTACCAAATGTAATATCCTGGAAATACATATTGTGGTGTGAATGTAATGGCTTGCTTGTATTGCCTACTGGGTCAATATCTGCAAGTACCTGTATTGTATTATGGTTAGCACCATATACTGAAACATTGTATGATGCAAAGTTATAGAACTCACCGATTTCAGCATGTTCTGTAGATGATGCTGAGTTAGGATCACCATAGCTTGTTGTAAATACCCAGCCCTGATTAGTATCAGCTACTGCACAGTCACGCATAGTTATGTTAGCACCGAAACCTCCGTTAGTAGGTGCTGACTTGAATCTGAATGCCATATCAATATGGTTCATAACTGTATCTTCAAAAAGAACATCCTGAATACCATTACCTGTGTGGCTTCCTGCTGCAAGACCACCATGGCCTTCACGAAGGAAGTTATCAAACATCCATACTTCTGAGTTTGTCTGGATTTCTGAATCTCTTGCACCCATACCTACTGATGAACCAAAACCTAAGTTATCATCACCTGTATCTGTGAAGTTACCCCAGCAGACTACATTCTGTGAACAGCCATATCCAAGACCATCACCGTTGTTACCATCATATGAGAATACCTTTACATTAGTTGTTGCAATATTTCTTGAATCAAGAATATTAACTGAATGGTTAGATGGGTTCTCAATAGTGATATCACCAACATAAACATTTTCACAGTTTCTCATAATAAGAAGACTTGAACGTGTTGCATATGCAAACTTAAGGTCTTCTCCTGCTACTCCTTCTGTTGCTTTTTTTGCTTCATCTGCTGTCTTTGCACTAAATATTGCGTTAAGCTTGGCTTCATCATATTTACCTGTATTCTTAAGGTACTTATATGCTGAATCCTTTGACTGGATACCCTGATAGAATACGTTTACATTACCGCCTCCAACATATCTTGGAAGACCCCAGTTTTCAGTGTCTGTTGGATCACCAGCCTGAGTATTCTTACCCTTGTTAGATGTATAACCATCTTCGTATATAGTTGAACCGGCACCATACTTCCAGCCGTTACCATAAAGAGTACCTGTTCCTGTTACTCTTACGTTCTTTATAGGATTAGACTCATCTGCTGTCATCGCATTGACAAGTCCCCAGCCTCTTGTATCTGTGTAGAATGGATACATGAGAAAACCTATCTCAAAATGGTCACTGTTAGGTGATGCCCATAATGTACCATTAACCTCGAGTGTCATATCACTCTTTAACCATACAGCACCACTGACGAAAACCTTTCCATCTGAGTTTTCAGGTATAACAACCTTTCCACCCTCAGGACATGCATCGATTGCTGCCTGGATAGCCTTTGTGTTACTCTCTATAACTGCATTAATCTCATCATTGTAAGATGTGTAGCCTTCTGTTTCAACTGCACCAAAATCCTTGATATTAACAACCTCTGGTGCTTTAGTTGTTCTTTGCTTTATCTCTTTAGCGCTTCCAAGTTCCTTGCCATCCTTGTCCACAGCTACTACCTTAAATGTATACTCTGTATCTGGTTTAAGTCCTGTTGCTCTGTATGCATGGATATCTACATTAACCATCTCAACATCGCTCTTACCCTGTGTATTATAGTAATCATAGAATGATTCCATATACTTTGCTGCCCATGCAGCGTTTACCTTGTAATTTTCTCTTGCTGTACCGGCAGACTCACCATTTATGTATACCTTATAATCTGCTACATTATCGTACTTTTCTGGCTTCTGCCACACAAGACCTATACTTGTATCATCATATGCAAGCGTAGGAACCTGTAAATCTGTGATATCACTTGAACCCTTAGTCTTATCAAATAATGGGCTTTCCAGCTCCTTTGTACCAAATGTGTCACTTGATATAACATCAAACACATTCTTGTTGACATACTTGTCATGTCCCTGTGTAGTTGGCAGCCCTGATGCTCCCACTGTCTGCAAAGTGCCGAGTGAACTGACTGTCATAAGTGCTGCAAGTCCCAATGCTGCAGCCTTTCTGAATCTTAACATACTTCCTCCTATCTGCCTTGACTGATATACGTCTGCAATAAAATGTAAATACCATCTTAAACAAAAGAATACTTACTCCCTGAAATATATTCGTTCCCTACACCGAATACGCTAATAACTTTTATATAAGTCTTTTGTTTAAGTGCCTTGAAAATACATCTTTTTTGCAATTTTGTCAATATTTTAAAGAAAAAGTTTTATCTCTTTGTTACTTTTATACAATTTATTATCATTTTACATACTACAAATGAACATACACTTGTCATTTTCTCTAATAAAAAAACTATTCTATTTTTATATAAGTGCTTAAGTATGTTTTTAGCTCTATTATAATCTTTCCACTTTTATCTTCTCTGTCTTATATTTTTTCTTAAAAAAAGAGCCATGGTTTTACCCACAGCTCATTCTCTCTAAATATGAAGGGGGAACAGTAAACATATATTTACTGTTCCCCTTTGATACCTGCTTATGTATTATATAACCTTCTTTACCCATCTTCCACTAAAGAATCTTGTTGTAAATATTATTCCACGTATTGTCCAGTCTGCAAACATACCATACCACACACCAATGGGTCCCATACCAAATATTCGTATAAGTGCTATACTTAACGCAACACGGCAGCCCCACATTGTTATAATAGATGTTATCATAGAGAATTTCACATCTCCTGCAGCTCTCATGCCATATGCCGGAACAAAGGATAATACCCATACAAGTGGCTTCACTATTGTTATTGCACCAACCATCTCTATACACATACGTGCACTATCTGTCTCCATTCCTCCAAGCCTTGTAATAGGACCAGCAAATGCATAAACCAGCAGGCACGATGCTATTATTCCAAGCTCTGCTATTCCTGCAAGCTTGACAATATAGTACTTTGCCTCTTCCTTACGGCCTGCACCAAGTGTCTGTCCTACAACTGTCATAAGACACATTCCAACTCCTATTCCGAATATACCATTCACATTTTCCAGTATATTAGTCATCGCCTGTGCTGCTATGGCTGCTGTTCCAAGTGTTGATACTGTTGACTGTATGGCAAGCTTGCCGAACTGGAACATGCTGTTCTCTATACCTGAAGGCACACCTATTGCAAGTATCGACTTAATAAGTCCGAAATCTGGTCTTATAGCCGCATAATCCTTTACAACTATATCAAGCTTAGGCTTTGACAAAGCTATAAATATAACTACCATACAGAACACTCTTGACACAAGCGTAGATATCGCTGCACCAGAAACTCCTAACTTAAACACAAACATCAGAAGTGCATTACCACCTATGTTAAACACGTTTGATATCACTGACACCATCATAGGATATCTTGAGTTACCACAAGACCTGAATATTGCTGAGCCAGCTGAAAAAAGTGCAAGAAATGGATAGCTAAGTGCCGTAAACAAAAAATAATCCACCGCATTATCCATAACCTCCTGCTCAACATGTCCAAATATCAAAGTAAGAAGCGGTCTTCTGAATATAAGCCCAAGTATGGTTATTGCAAGTGATATCACCATAACAGTAAGTACAACCTGTCTTGCAGCCTTATTAGCTCCATCCTTATTTCTCATACCAATATAATGTGAGCATATAATCGCTGCTCCTGTTGCCATTGCAGAAAAAAGCTGCACTATAAGGTTATTAACCGAATCTACAAGCGATACTCCTGATATTGCCTGACTTCCAAGATTACTCACCATCATAGTATCAACCATACCCATAAAAGAGTTAAGAAGCTGCTCTACTACGATTGGTATAAGTAAGGCAAAAAGTGCTTTATTGTGAAACAAAAGGTTATGTTTATCAACATCAAATAGTTTTTTCATACTCATAACGTATCCACTCTCCATAGTTCATTAAAAGCATCTTTTCGGTATACCGGATACAAGCTGCTAATATAAAAGATTAATCCTTTCTTATGGATTAGTCAACCGATACTTATGGATTTATTGTTGGTTTATGCTAATTATGGATTTGTTATAAGTTCTCTTCTCACTACTGTTCAAATACAACTCTTATAGTTGTTCCAGTTCCAAGCTCACTATCAAGCTCTATATGTGCATTATCATGCTTTGCAACTATATGCTTAACAATAGCAAGTCCAAGTCCTGTTCCGCCGGTAAGCTTTGAACGGCTCTTATCAACTCTGTAAAATCTTTCAAATATTCTTTGCTGGTTTTCCTTAGATATACCTATTCCGTTATCCCTGACCTCAATGACAACTGCCCTTTTACTGCTATTTCCATAAGTACCATTATTCACACCGCTTCCGCCACCATCAGCATAAGCTGCAGCCTCCCGCTCATATACAGATACCCAGACTCTTCCTCCAGGATTATTGTATCTTATGGCATTGTCGCATAGATTGTAAATAAGCTCGTCAATCATCTGTCTGTCAGCCATTATACTTATATCTTTGCCTGAAAGATTCATTATTACACCATTTTTCTGGGCATTCAGCTCCAGCATCTGTACTGTAGATTTTGCTATTTCATAAAGATTAACATTTTCAAAGGCTTCATCAGAGGATGTTGCATCAAGCTCTGATATCTTGATAATGTCATTAATAAGAGTAAGCAGGCGCTGTGAACTCTTATGTATTTCTGTTGCAAAGCGCTTGGCATCATCACCACCAGCCATTCCACTTTCTATAAGCTCAGAATAACCAGATATTGATGTAAGTGGTGTTTTTAATTCGTGTGAAACATTCGCTGTGAATTCCTGCCGCATATCAGCATTACGCATAATATCCTCATGCTGCTTCTTTATTGTATTAACAAAGGGTACCAGCTCCTTATACACCTTTATAGAATCTGATGCATCCATATTGTCTGCTAGAAATTCTATCGGCTCTACGATACTCTTTGTAAGCAGATGTGAGCTTATAGAGCTTATCACAAAAAGAATAACACATAACAACACAGCTACAGGTAATGCACTTATCATAATACTTGTCATACTGCTTACTTCTCTTGAAACTCTTAACACATATCCGTTATCAAGCTCCACTGCATAATAAAATGAATTCTTCTGTAGGGTTTCTGACTTTCTTATATCACTTCCATAGCCATTCCTTCTGGCTTCAACAACCTCTGGTCTTTTATTGTGATTCTCCATATCTGTCACTTCAACAAGATTATCCACAACCGCATATCCCTCAGCATTAATAAATGTAACTCTGAGATTACCGTCATAGCTTTCTATTACCTTCTGCTCATTGATATCGTCCGGATCACTTACCATTCCCCACGCATCTGCACCAATAAATATATCAACATAATTGCGCATATCGCCTAAAACCTCACGCTTTAATATGTTGTAAAATACAAATGTAGATATTGCCATTGCAGATACAATAGTGACAAATGCGAGCAACATACATTGTATGTTAATTCTTTTCTTCATAAGAACTCCTTTTAAGCTTAATGAGCCTCATCATCCATAAAATAGCCCACATTTCTTACTGTCTTTATATAATTACCAGCATCTCCAAGCTTGTGTCTTAATGTCTTAATATGGACATCCAACGTTCTTGACTCTCCTTCATAATCTGTACTCCATATCCTGTCCATGATATTATCTCTTGTAAGCACGATTCCCCTGTTAAGAGCAAGATACTTTAAAAGCTCATATTCCTTGTATGTAAGTTCAACTGGCCTATCTTCAACATAAGCAACACGCTTCTCATCATCTATGAATAACTGTCCTATTCCTATAAGCTTCTCTTCATCAGTTCCACCAGCTCTTCTAAGCACTGCCTTTACCCTTGATATAAGCTCCATAATTCCAAACGGCTTTGTTATATAGTCATCCGCTCCCATATCAAGACCTTTAACCTTATCTATCTCTGTTGTTTTAGCTGTAACCATAATCACAGGAACTCTTCTGGTTTCTGGAACCTGTCTTAGCTTTCTTAGGATTTCAAGTCCATCTTCATCAGGAAGCATTATATCTAAAAGAACGAGATCTGGAATACGTTCCCTCATCAGCTTATGGAAGTCCTTTCCACTGGCACACTCTATAACTGTATGCCCTGCATTCTTTAACGCAAAGCCTTCAATTTCGCTTATATTATTGTCATCCTCAACTACATATATGTATGCCATATTCATCTTCCCTTCTGTTCTTATACGATTAATAGTAAGTGTATATAAGCTTTACGGCTCTACTACTACTGAAAACTGCGTGTTTCCGGCAGTCTGTATTTTTCCTTATAAGCCTTATAATCCCTTGCAAACTGCTGATTATCTTTATTCTTTATTCCGTCAAGATATTCATGTGCATCGAATTCCAACTGGTCACTCTGAATAACATCCACCGCAATATTAGAACAATGGTCTGCTACCCTTTCCAGATTATTAAGAATATCTGAATGTGCGAACCCTAGCTCAATAGTACACTTACCCTCACGAAGCCTTCTTATATGTCTTGCCTTTAGTTCTACTGCAAGAGTCTCTATAAGCTCTTCTAAAGGTTCAACCTTATCTGCCTCATTTTTACTATTACTCTTAAACGCATCAAAGGATATATCTACCGCTTCTCTCACTGCTGAACTTAATATATCAAGCTCAGTCTCTGCCTTAGGTGAAAACTGCATATTCTTTTGCTGCAACTCTCTTGCTGAATCACATATATTACATGCATGATCTGATATTCTTTCGAAATCTCCTATACAATGTAACATAACATTAAGCATTTCTGAATCCTCTTTTTTTAGATTCTTCGTACTTATCTTCATTATGTATGTTCCAAGTGCATCCTCATATTTATCTGCCCTTGTTTCAAGTTCTCCTACTCGAAGTGCCTGTTCTTCATCATACCCGCCTATAAGCGACATAGATATGAATAAAGACTCACGCGATATATCTGCCATCTTATTGATAACCTGTTTGCAATGCTCTACAGCAAGACTTGGTGCCTCTAAGAATCTGTCATCAAGCAATGCGAATTCATTTTCACTTCTTCTATCCATGATTCTTTTTTCATCATCATCAAGCTTAATAGTAGCATATGCCAGCTTCTCAAGCACCTTTCTTAAAGGAAGCAGATATGCTGTTGTTATTATGTTAAATGTGGTATGTATTACTGCTATTCCGAATTCCTGTGCTGTCAGGTTCAAGAATGAAAAGTGTATTACTGCATTTAAAGCATAGAATACTATCATAAATGTAACAGTACCAATCACGTTAAAGTACAGATGAATAATGGCAGCTCTCTTACCATTCTTAGTTGCTCCAATACTTGAAAGCAAAGCTGTAACGCAGGTACCTATGTTCTGTCCCATAATGATAGGAAGTGCTGTTGCATAGCTTAATATACCTGTTGAGCATAATGCCTGAAGTATACCTACTGATGCTGATGAACTCTGAATAATAGCTGTAAACAGCATACCTGCAAGCATTCCAAGCACCGGATTAGAAAATGCGGTAAGTATTGATGCAAACTGTGGCACCTCGGCAAGTGGTGCAACTGATGAGCTCATAGCATCCATGCCGTACATAAGAAGTGCAAAGCCTATCATTATCTTTCCTGGATTCTTTAAGCTGTCCTTCTTTAAAAACATCAGAAACACTATGCCAACTGCAGCAAGAACTGGCGAAAATGAGGTTGGCTTTAACAGGCTTATGAATATATTACTGCTTTCAATACCTGTAAGACTCAATATCCAGGATGTTATAGTCGTACCTATATTAGCACCCATTATTACGCCAACTGCCTGGCTAAGCTTCATAATACCAGAATTAACAAAGCCTACAACCATAACTGTTGTGGCTGATGATGACTGTATTACTGCTGTTACGCCAGCTCCAAGAAGTACCGCCTTCAACGGATTTGATGTAAGCTTTTCCAGTATTTTTTCAAGCTTTCCACCAGAGGCACCAGTTAATCCTTCACCCAACAGATCCATTCCATAAAGGAATATTGCTAATCCGCCTATTAATGATAATACACCAAATATGTCCATATTTCCTCCAAATCTTTGTCTGTTTAATCTGACTTCATTTATTCTTTACATTTTGGAGTGTAATTCACGTATATAAATGTTATATGAACCTTATGTAAATTCTGTGTAAATTCTTATCATTAAATTATTACCACTAAATTATTACCATTAAATTATTACCATTAAATTATTGTAGTTTTATATTCTCAATTTATTTCGGTTTATTTATCGTCTGGATGTTCACCTGTTATTGAGAATATAACCCATTCTGATATATTGGTAGCGTGATCGCCTATTCTCTCGAAATACTTTGCAGCCATGAGAAGATCAGATGCCTGCTCACCAACCTCTGCATTCTCATGTATCATATTTATAAGCTCCTTCTTTACCCTGCCAAAAAGCTCATCTACTATATCATCATGTGCTATAACTTCCTTTGCCTTATCCATATCCTTATTAACAAATGCATCTACACTCTGCACAAGCATATACATAGTTTCCTTAGCCATCTGCTGTATATGATCAAGCTTCTTGATATAAGACTGGCTGGAAAGTTCAAGAGTAATCTCTGAAATATCAGAAGCGTGGTCACCTATTCTCTCCATATCTGTAATCATCTTGAGTGCTGATGATATAAGTCTTAAATCTCTGGCAACCGGCTGCTGCTGTAACAGCAGCTTAAGACACAACTGTTCAATCTCTCTTTCCTGATGGTCTATCTCTTCATCATAATCTATGACAACCTTAGCAAGCTCTGTATCCTGATTCACAAGTGCCTTTACTGTATCTGCTATTGCCTTTTCTATCATTCCACCCATTTCTATAAGCTCATCATTAAGCTGTACTAACTGTCTGTCAAATCTATTTCTCATATTATCCTCCATTCTTGCGCTGTTTCTTTGCGCATCTCAAGTTTGTGCGAAGCACAAATCACGTATATTTCTGTATACAAAAATACCTCCACTATAATACAGCTATGTACATAGTGAAGGTTAAATGTTCAATATACCGGCAGCCTCCTGCCAATATAATATGCTGTGTGTAAATAAACAGACATTCAGTTCCTGTCCCTGAATATTATGTATCTTCTGTTAAGTGCTCTTAACGCATTCCTGAAAGCCTTGGCTCTCTTAGGATACTTAAACATAGCACCAACCTTATTATACAGATAGAACATGTATACAAGAACCTTGTTAAACGAACCTATCCTGTCCTTGGTTGTGTGTCCATATCTTGTTCCACCAACCTTAGGATGATTCTCCTCCTTGTAATATTCAATCAGATCATCAACAGTTCTTACTGTTTCAGGGAGCAGTGCATATCCAAGACCTACACAGTCACTACCGTGTGCATCACTACCTGCGGTAAGTGGTACTCTGCAGTCGCTTGCAAATCTTCTGGCATATCTGTTGCTTTTATTACTTTCACAGGCATTATAACCTTCAACGAAATCAAAATGTACCATATGTGCAATCTGCTTTGGCTGATTCCAATACATAGTAGAAGCAAAGCTCATAAAGGGTTCTCCATAAGGATGTGCAGGTCCTAGTATTCCATCGCTGCAATGAACTATATAAATAAGCTTATCCAGAGTCAGACCCTTATATCTTAGTAACTCATACACCTCATCAGGAGTATCTGATGGAAGTATAACTATAAAATGTCCGAATTCAAGACTATCATACTCTATACCTCTTAAAACAACGAAATCATCATACTTCTTTCCCGAATTCACATATGCTTCATAACCACCATATGAGTCATGGTCTGTTACAAGCATTCCACCGAAGCCCTTACTTCTTAATATCTCAATATATTCTTCTATATTAACCTTTGCATCTACTGAACCCTCAGCCGTATGACAGTGCATATCAAACTTTACATATTTCATATATCTATAACCTTTGCCCTTCTTAATTAGTATTAACTGTTTTATGCCTTATTTATGCTCATTATACTTCCATACTATACTAATAACAAGTGACAAAAATATGAAATATCAGCCAAAACGTCCCGTTATATAATCCTCTGTTTTCTTGTTCTTTGGCATTGAGAATAGCTGCTCTGTATTTCCATATTCAATCATTTCTCCTAACAGGAAAAACGCTGTATTATCAGATATTCTTGTTGCCTGCTGCATATTATGAGTAACCATTACAATGGTATACTTATCCTTAAGTTCTATTGCCAGGTCCTCTATTCTTGATGTCGATATAGGATCAAGTGCTGAAGTAGGTTCATCCATAAGAATCACTTCCGGTTCTACCGCAAGTGTTCTGGCAATGCACAATCTCTGCTGCTGTCCACCTGATAAACCAAGCGCTGATTTCTTTAATCTGTCCTTTACCTCATCCCATATAGCAGCCTGCTTTAAGGCTCTCTCAACAATTATGTCAAGATCTGCTTTCTTATGTACTCCAAACAGTCTTGGACCATATGCTATATTATCATACACGCTCTTAGGAAAAGGATTAGGCTGCTGGAATACCATTCCAACTCTGTGTCTTAATGTTATGTCATCCATATCTGTGAATATATTCTTTCCATCAAGACGGACATCTCCATCTATAGTCACATTATCAACAAGATCATTCATTCTGTTAAGTGTCTTTAAAAATGTTGACTTACCACATCCAGAAGGACCTATAAAGGCAGTTATCTGATTCTTCTTAATATTCATATTAATGTCTTTTAATGCATGAAAAGCCCCATAGTGAAGATTAAGGTGACTAATCTCAAACTTATTATCATCGCTGCCGGCTGCTGTAAATATTCCCGAACTATTAAATGTATTATCCATATATGTTCCTCATTTCTATATTAAAAATTATGTATATATCGTATATACCTTTTCAGACCTTCCAAATATATTGCATCTGCTTTATGCCTTCTCTCCGGCATTCTTCTTATTAATCTTATTGCTTAATATATTGGCACCAATACTGAATGCAAGCACAAGTATAAGAAGTACTGCTGATGCAAGATTCGCAAGATTCTGGTCTTGTCCGTTTACCTGCAGATCCCATATCTGTAATGAAAGTGTTTCTGCAGAACGGAAAGGATTAAGAGGACACGTAGAAGATGAAAGGTCCCAGTTAGACCATCTTATATTCGTGCCTGAACCTGTTGTATACAGAAGTACTGCTGCCTCGCCAAAGCCACGTCCTGCTGCAAGAATAACACCTGTCATGATTCTTGGAAGGCAGGCTGGCAATAATACATGGAATATAGCCTGCCAGCGTGTTGAGCCAAGTCCCATACTAGCTTCGAAATATCCCTTTGGAAGCCCCTTAATAGCATCCTCTGTTGTAGTTGTTATAAGTGGCAGTGTTATTATTGATACTGATAGTGCTCCTGCCATAAGGCTCTTATCCATTCCCATAATAACAAGGAATATAAGATATCCAAAAAGTCCTACTACGATTGATGGAAGAGATGAAAGAGTTTCTATACATATTCTTATAAACTTTGTAACAGTTCCTCCCTTAGCGTACATAGCAAGATATATTCCTGCAAAGGTTCCGATTGGAACTGTTATAAGCAGTGACAAAAATACAAGATACAACGTATTAAATAACTGGTTTCCTATGCTTCCTCTTCGTGCAAATCTGAACATAGATATATCTGCACCGATAAAGCCTTTAATAATTACATATCCTGCAAATGCAGCTAAAAGAACAAAAAAGAATACTGCTATGGCGTAGAATATGACTGTCATTATGCTGTTTTGTGCCTTTGCACGTTTAATTCTATTCATAAATATATGCTCCTTTAATCCTGCTTTGCCGATGTTAATACACTCTTTTTAGAGACGGTCTTAGCTCCTGCATCCTCTGGTTTCTTTCTTGATAATATATGTATAAGGAATATGAATAATAATGATATGAGAAACAGAAGTAAAGCAAGTGTCCACAACGCAGTCTTTGTTTCTCCACCTTCCATAGCATTACCCATCTGGGCTGTTATTTCTGTTGTAAGTGACTTAGTTGTAGAGAATATGCTTTCAGGAAGTGCTGTTGTCTGTCCTATAACCATAGCTACTGCAAGTGCCTCACCAAAGGCTCTGGCAAGACCAAGTATTATTCCTGAGAATATGCCTGAGGCTGAAGCTGGTAGTACAATCTTGTATATGGTCTGCCAGCGTGTTGAGCCCATACCATAGGCTCCCATCCTGTAATCCTTAGGAACTGCCCTTATTGCATCTGCTGCAACACTTGTTATCGTAGGAAATATCATTATTGCAAGCACAAGTCCTGCTGCAAGTATCGAATGTCCTACCTGCCTATGAAATATATCCCTTATAAAAGGTACTAAAACTGTAAGTCCTACCCATCCATATACAACTGATGGAATTCCTGCAAATATCTGTATTACAGGACGATAGAATTTCTCACCGAACTTAGGAGCAATTTCTGTCATAAATATAGCTGAGCCAAGTGCAAATGGTGTTGCTATAAGCAATGCAAGTCCACATGTACTAAGTGAACCAACTATAAATATAAGTGTACCTACGCTTCCTCCACCTTCCATATTATCAACCGGTGCCCAGTCTGATGAAAAAAGAAATTCTCCTATTGAATGATGGAACTTTAAAAACGTTCCAGAGCCCTTGTATACAAGGAATCCACCTATTCCCAATGTAATAACTATAACGAACAAGCCACACATTGTAACTATACTCCGCCACAGATATTCCCTGGTAAACATACCTCTCTTACTGTTCATACATTCTCCATTCTAATGTCTGCTATATCACGATTATAGGCAGGCACCACAGATATTATCGTGCCCGCCTCTTTATAATCTCTTATGCAGTATCATTGCTGACTACATTGCTAACTGCATTACTATCTGGTCATCAACATATATATTTTACAAGTTAATTAATATTTATAATTAGTGTTCCTTAACTGTCATCTTAGAAGATACGCCGTATCCTAAGGCTTCCATTTTCTTACCATATTCATCTGACATAATGTAATCAAGGAACTTCTGAGATACTTCATCAGCATTGCCCTTTGTATACATATGCTCATATGTCCATACCGGATACTTTCCAGCGTATGTATTCTCAAGTGTAGGCTCTACACCATCAATTGATACTGTATCAACACCAGGATTGCTTACAAGATATGATAAAGCTACATATCCGATTGCGCCCTTTGTTGTCTTTACATTCTGTAAAAGGACACCTGAATCATCTGTTTCCATAGACTTGTTAGATGCTTCGCTTGCACCGTCAAGTGCGTACTTCTTAAATGTTGCTCTTGTACCTGAAGATTCTGGACGTGTAATAAGTACGATTGCTTCATCAGCACCACCAACTTCTTTCCAGTTCGTAATCTTACCTGTGAAGATATCTGTAAGCTGTGCCTTTGTAAGATTCTTAACACCGCTTGCTGTTACATCCTTGTTTACGATAGGTGCCATAGTTACAACACATACCTTATGGTCTACAAGTGCTGAAGCCTTTGTTGCATCAAGCTTTTCTGCAGCTTCTACATCTGAGTTACCAATATTAACTGTTCCTTCTGAAACCTGCTTAAGACCTTCACCAGATCCACCTGCATCAATTGTGATATTTACATCTGGATATTTTTCATTAAAAAGATCTGCCGCATCATCTACAAGTGGCTTAAGTGCTGAAGAACCTGCTGCTGTTATACTTCCGTTAAGCTTTTCTGCCTTTGCGCTGTCATTTCCATTATCTGAACTGCTGCTTCCACAGCCTGCTAATGCTCCTACCATACATACTGTACTTAACGCAATAGCTACACTCTTTTTCCAATTAAACTTTCTCATAATTATCCTCACTTTTCCTTCTGACTGCCTTCTGACTGCTTATGTCTGATTTTTTCAATTTCTAATCCGTATCTGATTTCTTATATCTAATCAGCTTTACAGTCTGTTTTTCAAACTATTGTTTTTATCAACTGATTACAAGACTTAAGCCATAACAGGTGTTACGTACCATCCGTTATCAACTTTACCTGTACCTCATTGACAGTTAACAGAATAACAACAGTATGTAAAATGTAATACCATGTGCATGGGAAATCTGTGTAAAGTATTCGTAAATTGATATAAGCTGCAAAAAAAATATCGCCAGCCATAAACTGACTGACGATACTAAAATTTTATTATTTATCATTTAACTTAATTTATTTCATTTTAACTTAACCAATGTTAAAATGCAAGTTTTTAAGTTATTTTAATTATTGCAATTCTGCCTTCCTGCTTAATACTCTGTATTCAATAAACTTTTCTAATATAAACAGGCAGCCTATAATCAAAGGCATAAAGACACTTATATCTATCAGGCTTCCACCTTGATTATCCGGATCTATTACTCTTATAAATATAGCTGCCATCTGCCCTGTTATAACGAAGGGGGCTACTATACGTGCTGTTAATATAAGCTTTACACGCCTTAACACTGATATATCCACAGGTATGTACCTGTATTTTTCAAATATATTAACGCTCCTTCCGTTTTCTCTCACATATGACACATATGCAGTCGCACCATGATATACAACAAATATAAATATTGTCAACATAATCATAACCTTCTTATCGTCTGATGAATAATCATACTTAAAACCATACATAGTCGATATAAATACACTAAAAATAAAGCCAAGATAAATAACTATATATGCCCCTTTTGTTTCTTTTACCATACGCTTTTTCCAGTTTTCCCGTTCTGCTTTTAGCAGCATTCTTATGTCTGTATCCATATACGCCCTCTTTTCTGTGCTTATTTTTTACAGTTTCTTTTTGCCATTTTTTGCATATTCTACATGACACATATCTGCATCATTCTATATAGCTTCCCTAAGTGAATATCTCCCCTCTTCCACATCCATAATATAATCAGCTATCTTGGAAATGTCTTCATCAAGATGTGTCGCCATAAGAATAGTCATATCATATTCAGCTACGAATTCCTGTAATATCTTTAAGAAATCATCCCTGAATACAGGGTCAAGATTGGCAGTCGGCTCATCCAGTAATAACACCTGCGGTCTGTATGCTGCTGCAAATGCAAGCTGATACTTAAGCATTTCTCCTGTTGACAGATTTCCTAAGCTTCTGCCTGAATTAATATTCAGATTTTTAAGCATTTTACGATATTCATCGCTGTTCCAGTTTTTATAAAATGGTGCATACAGCCTTTCATTCTCATATGCATCCTCTTCCATAAAAAATGTTCTCTCCTGCGAAACAATGCCTGTTATATTTTTTATCTGTGTTCTGTTCTTTACCACATCAATGCCATCTATGTAAATATTTCCCTGCATTTTATCATACATCCCAAGAAGCATACGAAGCATTGTTGATTTACCTGCTCCGTTATCTCCCTGTATGCCCACGATGTAGCCTTTAGGAATATTTATAATTGCCGGCTTTATAGAAAACTTTCCTAACTTTAACGCTGCATTTTCAATTCTTATTATAATTTCTTCCATCACTTTTCCCCCAGCACACGAACCATATCAATCACATCCTCCAAGGTCATGCCCGCATTGACACATTCCTTTAAAATATCTGACATACGGTTTTCTATATTCATCATCTGTTTTTCTCTTAAATGGTCATTTTTCTGCTCGCATACATAAAATCCCCTTCCGGGAACAGACTCAATAACGCCTTCCTTTTCCAGCTCCTCGTAGGCACGCTTTGTTGTAATAACACTTACAGTAAGCTCTTTTGCAAGCACTCTTATGGACGGCATGCCTTCCCCCGCCTTAAGCTCACCATTTATCACCGCATCCCTTATCTGATTGACAATCTGTTCATATATTGGCATATTTACTGTATTTGAAATAACTATTTTCATATATAACCTCTATTATATTTTTAATATACGCAGCAATACTGTCTGGTTCTTATGCTTTATATGCCGCTATAAGTGTACTTTTCCTTCATCTGCCACTTGTATTCCATGAATACACAGGCAGCTTCTCTTTGACATATTCGTAATCTGCCATACTGCTAAACATTCTCTCCTGATACTTTATCCTGCATACCAGAATAAGAATCACAGAACTTATTAAAGCCAATAAGACAATAATTATATTAACGCTCTCTGTACCTGCTGTCTTATCTGTCTGTACAGCCATCATAAACGATAATACCATAGCTAATTTTATTCCAAATGTTAACCAGAAACTGTACACACTTCTTTTAACTATATATAGTGAAAACATATTACTATACAACAAACTTGCTGATAATATAACCTCGCCTAAACACACAATAAGCGCTGATGTATTTCCTCTCATATATTCGATACATCCAAATGGTAATACAAAAATGATAATCAACCATACATATACAGCAAAAAACTTATACCTCTGTGCTTTCCTTATAAGTTCTTTTCTCTGCTCTTTGGTATACGGTGCAATATACATATAATCAGGAAGCACAAATCCTTGTAATCCTGATGTGGCAATCTCTGGATTGCAGGTTACAAGCAAAAAGGTATTCAAGGTATATATATACACGTAACCACTAACCATAAAAACAGACCAGCATACAACTGCTATTAACGAACTAATAAGTGAAATATAACTATTCCTTAAAATATTTCTCTGCAATAGCTTCGGCATTTTTCTCCCCTCCTTTTACAAAATAATACATAAACTCCCTGATATCAGGTATATGTTTTTCCAATCCATCTTCTATTCTGTACCACTTTGAATTAACTACCATGGCACTTGTGCTGTAAGTGTTCTTCTCCTTATATACAACCGCTTCATCCGGTATAAGGTTACACTTATAATTCTCACCAGTAACAATCCTGAAACGCTCACACATTTTATAGCTTTCTGTATAAAATAACATTCTCCCCTTCTGCATATACGCAATATAATCGGCAATCCGGTCAAGCTCTTCCGTTATATGTGTCGCTATAAGTATGCTTTTTTCCCCATCTGCTACAAGCTCAGTGCATATCTTAAGGAACTTTTCCCTGAAATGCTTATCAAGCCCGGCAGTCGGTTCGTCAAATAAAAACAGCTTAGCATTATGTGATAGTGCAAACGCTAACTGTGTCCTTGTTTTCATCCCCTTAGAAAGCTTCTTATATTTCTGTTTTTTATCAAGTCCGAATTCTTCAATATAGTTAAGATACAATTCCATATTGAAGCTATGATATAACTGTCCATAGAACTTTCCTATCTGCCATAATCTCATATTTCCGTCAAAAAAGCCGTCATCCGCAAATACTATTCCAAGCCTTTCCTTGGCTGCCGCCTCATTAAGCCGCATATCACAGCCGTCTATCACTATACTTCCGGATGAACTGTAAAGTCCCATAAGTGTACGCATAAGTGTTGTTTTGCCTGATCCGTTTTCGCCAATCAACCCACAAATATGTCCTTTGGGAATGTGGAATGTCATATTATCAAGGAGATATGAATTGCTGTCGGGATTTATTTTATTAAGATTACTGACTTCTAACATGTAGCGTCCCCCCCTGTCTTTTTGGTAGTTTATAAAATTGTCCGTTTTATTATTTTTATGTGATATAACACCATGTGATATAACACCATGTGATTAGTACAGCATTCATATTTTAACTTATTTTTATAAATACATATTATAAAACAGAAAAACTGTACATGTACTGTATATATTAATATATACAGTACATGTACAGTTTTGTCAAGAGCTTGTTGTCTAATTAAAAATCTTATTAAAAATCTCCTGGCTTTACATTAGCTGGAAGTAATGATTCATATTCTTCACCAGCCTTTGACTTATTAAAGTCTTCTTTTATCTTCTTCTGCAGTTCAGGAGATTCTATTACTTTTAATGCTGCCTGTGCAAGGATACCTGCTGCCCTGTGCATACCCTTATGTGCTATGCTGCTTTTTCCCTGTGCAACTACTGACCAGCCATGCATAGTGCTGTCCTTTGCCATAGTTGTTACTGTTATGGAGCCCGTAGGAGCTATCCAGCTTACATCTGCAACATCAGTACTTCCTATTGGAATACTTTTCTTTCCTTTTTCATATGAAGCATCTATATTATCTTTTAAATCATATTCCTTAGAATTAAACTGGCTTGCATATTTATATTCCTCATCTGTGTATTCTACTAAAGGACTATCTATTATGCTGTCCTCCATAACCATATCCATTGCCGGAACTGAAAGAAAATCTGCATATGCGCTGACAACTCTTATATCAACCTTCGTTCCTGTCATAAGCGCTGCCCCTCTTGCCACGTCCGATACTCTTTCTATAAGCTCCTTAACATACGATGCCTTGGGAGCACGTAATGCATATAAAAGCGTTGCCTTATGTGGAACTATATTAGGTGCACTTCCACCTGCATTAAGATATGCATAATGCATCCGGCTGTCCGTTTTAACATGCTCTCTTAAATAATTAACCCCCACATTCATAAGCTCGCATGCATCAAGAGCACTCCTTCCGTCCTCAGGACAAGCTGCTGCGTGTGAACTTTTTCCTGTAAAGTCATATATCACTCTGACATTAGCAAGTGTTTTATTCATGATTCCTGTTTCAAACATTGGATGCCATGCATAAGCAAAATCAACATCATCAAAACAGCCTTCTCTTACCATAAATGCTTTTCCTGCACCACTCTCCTCAGCAGGACAGCCATAATAACGTACAGTAGCCTTTATATTGTTCTCTTCTATATATTGCTTTATAACACAGGCAGCCTCCATAGCACCTGTGCCTAAGAGATTATGTCCACATCCATGTCCTGCTTTTCCCTCTTCTATGGCATTCTCATATGGGCAGTCTGCATACTGGCTTAGTCCAGGAAGTGCATCGAATTCTCCTAAGAATGCAATAACCGGCTTTCCTTCTCCTGCTTCTGCAACAAATGCTGTCTTAATTCCAGCTATTTCCTCAGTTAACCTAAAGCCTCTTTCCTTAAGAAACTCTATTTGTATCCTGGAAGACTGGAATTCCTGATATCTCGTTTCAGGATGCTCCCAGATTGCATCACTTACTTCCTCAAACTCCTTAGTATGAGCTTTAAGAATTTCATTTAATCTTTCATTCATATTAATTCCTCATTTCTATTCTTTTTTGCAAATTGTATCAGCTGCTAATACGCTTTACCCCTATTATACATAAAAAAGCAAAGTACGCCTGTATCAATACAATACAAAGTGCCTTTGCTTTACTGCTATAAAAAAATATATAATTAAAGTATTATATACGCATATATATCCTACGCTCAAGAACTAATTGCTTAAGCATTTACACATCCGCTGGATTCACATGCACCATTATATGCTTTACCTTAGGAAAACTCTTCTCTATGTCATCGTGCACTGTTTCGGCTATTGTATGTGCCTTGCTAAGTGTATACGAGCCATCTGTTTCTATCTCTAAATCTACATATATCTTATTACCGAATATACGTGTCTGGAGCATATCTATGCCTAATACATCATCATGCTTCATGACACATTCACGTATCTGGCTGACTGTAGCATCATCACATGCGTGATCCACCATCTTATCTATAGCATCCTTGAATATGTCATAGGCTGCCTTTATGATAAATACGAATATTATCAGACTGGCGATTGAATCCATAATAGGAAAGCCTAATCTTGCACCAGCAATACCTATGAGTGCTCCTATTGATGAAAAGGCATCTGAACGATGATGCCATGCATCCGCCATAAGCGCACTTGAATCTATCCTTTTAGCATTATATCTTGTATACCAGTACATAGCTTCCTTACTTACTATTGATACAATAGCTGCAACAAGTGCAAGAACGCCTGGAACTACTATGTTGTTATAATCTCCGCTTGTTATATTTTTAAGTGCAGCAGCTCCTATTCCGAAGCCTGTTATAAACAGCACCATAGAAAGCACTATCGCTGCAACACACTCTAGTCTTTCATGTCCATAAGGATGTTCCTTATCTGCTTTTTTTGAAGCAAGTTTTATTCCAATAATAACGACAAATGTACTAAAAACATCAGATGCCGAGTGTATGGCATCACTTATCATCGCATTGGAATGTGCTATAAAACCAGCTATAAGCTTCATAACTGACAGCAGTATATTACCAATAATTGTTACGAAGGATACCTTATTAGCTACTCTCTGGAATTCATCCTCAGCGACAATTCCGTTATGTATGTCAGATGTAGCCTGGATACTTCCTGATACATTTTTTTTCTTTTCCATTGTTTCATTCCTCCTGTTAATAAGACTTATCCGATATCACATGTATAAATATAAATATAAATATTAGTATTAATATATGTATATATATTTATTCATATATGTTATATCTATGTAACCCTATAACACTAAGATATGTGGGAGCTGTATGCGAAATGCATATAATAATAAAGATATAAAAACACCCACGAATCAGTATTAGCAACTACTGTCCCGTGGATAGAAAAGATTCCACTGTCACGCATGTGACCCGACTCCTGGATTATACTTTTATATTATCATGTGATTTAATCTTATTTTCACATAACAGGCATAAGATATCATATAATCCCGGTCTGCTCAGTTTGTACTGTAGATTTATATGCAGTGCAAAGAGTTTATTATTGTATATCACGCGTATATATTGTTTGTCAAGTATAACATTATTTATTGTAATCTAACATTTGTTTGATTACATCTATCACCCATTTATCGATTCATTTATCAACAAACTTCACTTGAATAAAATATTAATTTACCGGCAATTATAATTCTTATCGGCAAAATATCCCGCATATTCATGACATGAAAAGTTGAGATATTTTGCCGGTAATGATATAATAATTCCTGTTAATAATTATGATGGAGGTGAATACAATGTATCTAAATGTCAAAGAAACTGCAGAGAAATGGAAAATTTCCGAAAGAAGTGTACGAAATTATTGTTCACATGGAAAGATACCCGGCGCTATTATTGACGGTAAATCATGGAAAATACCCAAAAATGCAGTTAAACCAGTCAGAAAGAAAAGAAACGCAATGATACCCAGAGATTTACTTACCCGTCTTACTATTGAAAAAGAATCCGGAATTTCCGGTGGAATATACCATAAAATTCAAATTGATTTAACTTATAACTCCAATCACATCGAAGGCAGCCAGCTTTCACATGACCAGACAAGATATATTTTTGAAACTAATACAATAGGCATACAGAATGAAACCATCAATGTTGACGATATAGTTGAAACCGCTAATCATTTTAAGTGTATTGACTTAATCATTGATTTAGCCAACTATCCTCTAAGTGAATCTCTTATCAAGCAGCTTCATCTGATATTAAAGTCAGGTACTTCTGATAGCAGGAAATCCTGGTTTGCTGTCGGTGATTACAAAAGGATTGAAAATGAAGTCGGTGGCATGCCAACTACAAAGCCTGAAAATGTATGCAAAGAATTAAAGGCTTTACTTAAAAGTTATAATAATATAAAGCAAAAATCTCTAAAAGAAATAATCGAATTTCATTATGAATTCGAAAAAATACACCCATTTCAAGATGGCAATGGTCGTGTTGGCAGATTAATTATGTTTAAGGAATGCCTTCGCAATGGCATAACTCCATTTATTATAGAAGATGATATAAAGGAATTTTATTACCGTGGATTAAAGGAATGGAAAAACGAACAGGGATATTTAGTTGATACCTGTCTTACCGCTCAGGATAGATTTAAGACTTATCTTGATTATTTTGGCATTGAGTATAAAGATTAATAAAAATTAGTGGATGACAAATACTATTTCTGTCATCCACTAATTTAATTTACTTTTTAATAGTTTCTAATAAACCATTCTTAAACTGATTACTTTATAAGGCTTTCCTTAATCTTTACAACTGCCTTATGAATGTTAACTGGTTCATCCATTGTGCAGTTAGGACGATGAATATCATTAGTAAAGTATACTGTGAATTCACCTGGATGTAATGTTACAAACTGCTCGTTCTCTACATCTGCGTAGAAAATATTATCCTTACCTGCTGGTTCTTCACCTGTTACGCCTGGAAGAAGTGGTGCATAGCCCTGTACTTCCTTTCCTGTGAAAAGATACTGGATATCAATATAATTCCTATGGCTCTCCGCTCTCTTATTCTCTACTGGAGCTGTTGTCTGATCCTGGATAAGTACGAAGATGTTATCTCCATCAAGCTCGTATCTTCCTACTGGAAGCTCTGCTGTTTCTGGCTTAGCAAGAAAGTCAAGTGCTGTCTTTATTGCTGCTGGATACTGATAATTTCCTTCTTTTGCATTAAGTGATGCGTAAATCATTATAAAATCTCCCTTCGTATCTGTTTGTAAAACTCTATATAAAATGTATCACTTAAATGATAAAGTTTCAACACTTTTCTATTATTTCAGACATTAATAAAACACGGATATATGTCATGTACAATCTTTCGATTATCACATAGCATAATATCCGTGTATACTGCTATTTACTAGAAGAAATATCATATATGGCCGGCATAAAACCATATTCTTATTAATTATTCCTGAATAGCCTTAAATGCTTCATCAAGATCCTCAATGATATCATCAATATTCTCTGTACCGATTGAAAGTCTGATCGTGTTAGGCTTAATTCCCTGGTCAAGAAGCTCTGCTTCGTTGCACTCTGAATGTGTTGTGCTTGCTGGATGTATAGCAAGTGACTTAACATCGGCTACATTTGCAAGAAGTGAGAATAATTCAAGATTATCAATGAACTTCTGTGCTTCTGCAGCTCCACCCTTGATTTCAAATGTGAAGATAGAACCACCACCGTTAGGGAAGTACTTCTTGTAAAGTTCCTGCTGCTTTGCATTAGTTGAGATAGATGGATGGTTAACCTTTTCTACTAATGGCTGGTCTTTTAAGTACTGAACTACCTTTAATGCATTCTCAACGTGTCTTTCTACACGAAGTGATAATGTTTCAAGTCCCTGAAGGAAGATGAAAGAATGTATAGGTGAAATAGTTGCACCTGTATCACGAAGCAGGATTGCTCTGATATATGTAACAAATGCTGCTGGAGCTGTATCCTTAGCAAAACTAACACCATGATATGATACATTTGGCTCTACTAACCATGGGAACTTATCCGCTGCTGCAACCCAGTCAAACTTACCACTATCCACGATTACACCACCAAGTGTTGTACCATGTCCGCCTATGAACTTAGTTGCTGAATGAACTACGATATCAGCACCATATTCGATAGGTCTTACAAGATAAGGTGTTGCAAATGTATTATCAACTACAAGTGGAATATTATGTGCATGTGCAATCTTGGCTATTCTTTCTATATCAACTACCTCTGAGTTAGGATTGCCAAGTGTTTCAATCTGTACTGCCTTTGTGTTAGGTCTGATAGCAGCTTCAATAGCATCATAATCAAATGGATCTACGAATGTAGCTTCAATTCCATAATCTGGAAGTGTATGTGCTAAAAGGTTGTATGTTCCACCATAAATATTCTTAGCTGCTACGATATGGTCACCTGCGTGTGCAAGTGCCTGGAAAGCATATGCAAGTGCTGCTGCTCCTGAACCAACTGCAAGTGCTGCCACACCACCCTCAAGTGCTGCGATTCTCTTTTCAAATACGTCCTCTGTTGGATTAGTAAGACGTCCATAGATGTTACCTGCATCCTTAAGGCCGAATCTGTCTGCTGCATGCTGGCTGTTATGGAATACATATGATGATGTAAGATAGATTGGAACTGCTCTTGCATCTGTAACTGGATCAGGCTGTTCCTGTCCTACATGTAACTGTAATGTTTCAAACTTAAGATTTCTGTCTTCATAATGTTTTTTTGCCATAATGATATCCTCCATATAATAAATATTAGTTGTCAGTTGTTATTTACATACCATTGTGATATGTTATTTCGTCGTTGACATTATAATACACACTTTAACCTAGTAGGTCAATAGTAAATATTATTCCTAATATTTATTATACGTTATAGCTTTTAGCTATAATATTATCTGACACAGCCTATCAGCTCTTTAACATCTGCAATTCCATTGCGTGCACAGTAATCTTTTATTCCATCAATAACCTTTATAGTAGTCATAGGATCATTAAAGTTAGCTGTACCAACTGAAACCATAGTTGCACCAGCCATAAGGAATTCAAGTGCATCCTCTGCACTGGCGATTCCACCCATACCTATGATTGGAAGCTTTACTGCATTAGCTGTCTGATATACCATTCTTACTGCAACAGGCTTGATAGCTGGACCTGAAAGTCCTCCTGTCTTGTTTGCTACCGCAAATGTTCTTCTGTTAATATCTATCTTCATGCCTGTTATAGTATTAATAAGTGACACAGCATCAGCTCCACCAGCTTCTACTGCCTTTGCCATTTCTGTAATATCTGTAACGTTAGGACTTAATTTCATAATAACCGGCTGCTTTGCAACCTTCTTTACTGCCTTTGTTATACGCTCTGCCATAGCAGGAACCTGTCCAAAGGCTATGCCGCCCTCCTTGACATTAGGGCATGATATATTGATTTCTAACATATCTACTGGCTGCTCACCTAACTTTTCAACAGCATCGACATAATCCTCTTCTGTTTTTCCACAAACATTTACAATTATACGAGTATCATACTGCTTAAGAAATGGTATATCTCTTTTAACAAATGTATCAAGTCCCGGATTCTGAAGTCCGATAGCATTTATCATGCCGCCATATGTCTCTGCAATTCTTGGTGTAGGATTACCTGGCCATGGCACATTCGCTACGCCCTTGGTTGTAACAGCTCCAAGCCTGTTTAAATCCACATATTCACAATATTCCATACCCGAACCAAATGTTCCTGAGGCTACTGTTACAGGATTGTTGAATTCTACGCCTGCGATATTCACCTTCATATTAACATCAGCAGGGTTAAGCTGATTAACTTTAGCTGCCATTATAATTCTACCTCCTTAACATTAAATACTGGTCCTTCTTTACATACTCTCTTATTATTAACCTGTGAATGCTCATCCTTTTCTGTTGACTTACATACACACGCAAGACATGCACCTATTCCACACGCCATCTTTTCTTCAAGTGATACATAGCAAGGGATGTTATTGCTTAAAGCATATTCTTTAATAGCGCGAAGCATTGGTGTTGGACCACATGCAAATATTATATCTCCAGTAATATTATTCTGTCTTACCGCATCAAGAACATTGCCCTTAGTTCCTACACTTCCATCTTCTGTTGCAACTGTTACGTGTGAATATTCATCAAACTCTGACTTTAAGAAAAGCTGTCCATCCCTGTAGCCCAATACAGCCTCTGTATCACATTCAAGCTGCTTTGCAAGCTCAAGCATTGGTGGAATACCTATGCCGCCGCCAAACAGAATTGCCTTCTTAACTGGTCTGTATTCTTTCTTAAATGTGCATACTCCATCCTTACATTCGTGTACACTGACATTCTCTGCCTCTTCAAATATCGCTTTTATATCATATCCATTACCAAGTGGTCCCTGGATATCAAGAGTCTGGCCTTCTCTCATCTGTGAGAACTCCTTTGTTCCCTTTCCGGCTATACGATATACTATTCTTAGCTTATCATCATCTATTCTGCATATACTTATTGGTCTTGGCAGAAGTCTTGAGCCATCGTTTGAATATACTGATATAAACTGGCCTGGTCTTGCTTCCTTTGCTATTTTCTCTTGTTTAAGCCACATTTCATATACACCGTCTGCAAGACAGGCTGTACTGATTATGGCAGCATTTTCTCTGTATGACATATTAATCCTCATTTCTGCGCACGCTTTTCGTATATTGGTTGTGTGCCGGGTGCGCGCAGGCACTTATAAATATCCATGCTTTTATCAGCAATCGCAATATACCACATTTCCATTACATATTGTGTACTTTATTTTACCATAAAGCTCCTGACCTATAAAAGGTGTATTGGAGGCTTTAGATGCAAAGCTTTCTCCTACAATCCACTTTTCATCAGGTGCATAGATAACTATATCTGCTGCTGTGCCTTCCTTGATATATCCTTTATCCATCTTATAAAGCTTTGCAGGGTTTATTGTCATTTTGCAAAGAAGCTCCTTCATCGTAAGCCTTCCTGTCTTTACAAGCTTAGTTACTCCTAGTGCCAGGGATGTCTCAAGACCTGTCATTCCACTAGGTGCCGCCTTAAACTCCTTGTCCTTTTCCTCACGGCTGTGTGGTGCATGGTCTGTTGCTATTATGTCTATCGTTCCATCGGCTAACGCAGCTATTATAGCCTGTCTGTCCTTTTCTGTCCTTATAGGTGGATTCACCCTTGCAAGTGTTCCCTTTTCAAGCACTACATCTTCTGTTAATGAAAAATGCTGAGGTGTAGCCTCTGCATGTACATCTGCACCTAACCTCTTAGCTGTTCGCACAAGTTCAACTGATACTTCTGAGCTTATATGCTGTATACATATGGTAGCGCCTGTTTCAAGTGCAAGCATGCAATCTCTGGCAACCATAATATATTCTGAAAGTGCTGGTGCACCTCCTAAGCCTAACTTATCAGATACCACTCCCTTGTTGATTCCCTGTTGTTCTATAAATGCTGGATTCTCCTCATGAAAGCTGAGTGGCATATCAAGCTTCTTCGCCTCTTCCATAGCCTTCTTTACTAACAGCTCATCCTTAAGTGGTATTCCATCATCTGTAAATACATATGCTCCTGCCTCTTTAAGACTCTTAAAGTCTGTGAGCTCTTCGCCCTTAAAGCCTTTGGATACCGCTGCAGCTGAATATACATTTATAGGCGTGGTTTTTCCCTTATCCAGAACATACTTAAGTGTTTCAACATTGTCTATCACCGGCTTCGTATTAGCCATGCACATAACCGTAGTGAATCCGCCTGCTGCCGCAGCCTTAGCTCCTGTTTCAATATCCTCCTTATATGTAAAACCGGGATCCCTGAAATGTACGTGTGTATCAATCAGTCCCGGAGCAACTATCATACCCTTTGCATCAATAACCTGCTCATAATTATCAATGGCATTTTCCCCATCAAGTGCTTCTGATTCTTCATCAACACAGCCTATTTTCTTTATTATTCCAGCTTCTATAATGATATCTGCATAGTCCTCAAATCCACTTGCTGGATCTATTACATAGCCATTCTTTATTAGTATCATTGTTTGAACTTCCTTTCCGCTTATAGATATATTAACATAATGTATCTATGAGCTTTAATCACTTACATACTCTCTTCTCGTTCCTGAATATATTGATATCAGCATATCTTTTATTTCTTTATCATCTTTAAATACTTCCAAAAAAGCGGCTTTACCAGCAATTACAACTGATACTGCCGCTTTCTTCTGCGTTAAATATAACTCTGAACCATCAGCATGTATAATATGCTCACAGCGAAACTATCGTTTTTAATATTACTTTCCAAGTGCTCCATTAATATCTGCTATCATATCAAGTGCTGCCTGTCTTGAGGCTTCACCAAAGTTCTTATCACCAAACTTTGCATATTCATCCTTCTTATAAGCTGCTATAATACCTCTTGAACTGTTTACGATAGCACCAAGTCCATCTGGATTAAAGAATGCTGCAAGATCTTCAGCCTTTCCTCCCTGTGCACCATATCCAGGAACAAGGATATATGCCTTAGGCATAACCTTTCTTAATGTCTTGCCCATCTCTGGATATGTAGCACCTACAACTGCTCCTACATTGCTGTATGTATCACCCATACACTGGCTTCCCCATTCATCAACCTTTGCACCAACATGCTCATAAAGTGGCTTGCCGTCAATAAGCTGATCCTGAAACTCTCCACTTGATGGGTTAGAAGTCTTAACAAGTATAAATATACCCTTATTCTCTTCCTGACATATCTTTATGAATGGATTAATACCATCTGAACCAAGATATGGATTAACTGTTGCGAAATCTTCATCGAAAGGAGTTAAAAGCTTAGAGCCTACCTTAACCTTTCCAAGGTGTGCTACAGCATATGCTTCTGATGTTGAACCAATATCGCCTCTCTTAACATCACCTATTACAACCATATCCTTTTCGTGGCAATAATCAACTGTTTTCTTAAACACCTTAAGACCTTCTATGCCAAACTGTTCATACATGGCAATCTGTGGCTTAACTGCTGGAACTATATCATATATATTATCAATGATAGACTTATTAAACTGCCATATAGCCTCTGCTGCTCCCTCTAAAGTTTCTCCATACTGCTCAAATGCTGCTGCCTGAACATGCTCAGGAATAAACTTCATCATAGGATCAAGTCCAACAACTACTGGTGCATTAGTTTTTACAATCTTATCTACTAACTTGTTTATCATGTGATAACAATCTCCTTTTTATTTCTTTTTAGTTTTTAAAATGTTTCTTAGCTGTACGCTCACATTATTCTACAACTTTGGAACATCTTTATCAATAATAACTTCTGTTCCATTGTTATTAGAATATGCAACCTTTCCTGAAACTATAGTATATCTTACCTGCCCTGATACCTTCTTTCCATCAAAAGGGGTATTATGTCCTTTAGATGCAAATGTATTGCTGTCTATAACATACTCCTTATCCGGGTCTATTATGGTAATATCTGCAGCTTTTCCTGGGAGAAGTGTGCCTTTGTCTATTCCTATAATCTTAGCCGGCGTGTAACTCATCCTCTCTGCCATCTGAAGTGGTGTAAGAACACCCTTCTTCACAAGTTCTGTTATAGTAAGTGCTACCGATGTTTCAAGTCCTGTTATGCCAAAAGGTGCATCTACAAAGCCTCTCTCCTTCTCTGTCTTATGATGGGGTGCATGATCTGTTGCTATGCAATCTATAACTCCGCTCTTAAGTCCTTCTATAAGCTTATCAACATCTTTTCTTGTACGAAGTGGCGGATTCATCTTATAGTTAGCATCATCCTCTGTTATAGCATCTTCTGTAAGTGTAAAATGGTGTGGCGTAACCTCAGCTGTTATATCCATGCCTTCCTTTTTGGCATCAGCTATCATGCGGACACTATCCTCTGTAGAACAATGGCATAGGTGAAGCTTGGCACCTGTGTTTTTTGCAAGGAGTATATCTCTTGCAACAATTATATCCTCAACTGCATTCATGATTCCATAGAAGCCTAATTCTCTTGCATGATTACCAGCATTCATGACACCACGTGCTGCAAGATTCTTATCCTCACAATGTGCAAACACTGGAATATCAACCTCTGCTGCAAGTCTCATAGCCTGTCTTGCTACTCTTGCATTCATAACTGATTTTCCATCCTCACTTACAGCTACCGCACCTGCCTCTTTAAGATTCTCAAAATCTGTCAGATACTCTCCATCCTGACCTGCAGTTATAGCTGCTATAGGAAGAATATTAATATCAGTAACCTCTTCTGCCTTATTCCTGATATACTCTACCATCTCTACACTATCTATAACCGGCTTAGTGTTTGGCATAGGGCATACAGTTGTAAAACCGCCTCTTGCTGCTGCTCTTGCACCTGTTCTTATAGTTTCCTTATGTTCAAAGCCTGGTTCCCTGAAATGTACATGAATGTCTATAAGACCTGGCATTACAAAACAGCCTTTAGCATCTATTATGCTATCTGATGCATCATCAATATCTTTAGCAACCTTTTCAATTATACCATCTGTTACAAGAAGATCTTTAACTTCGTCTGTATTACTTGCAGGATCAATAATTCTACCATTCTTTATCAGCATTTTCATAATCAATTCTCCCCCTAAAGTTTAGTTTTTCAAATTCATATGCCGGCACTGGCTTTCCATAATAAAAGCCTTGTATATAGTCTACTCCCAGTTCCTTTAGTATGTTAAGCTGTGCTTCATTCTCAACTCCTTCTACAATAATATCTGTATCAATCGTATCTGAAAGTTCAACTATGAGCTTTATAAATGCCTGTGCATATTCGTCATCCACTATATCATCTATAAATGTCTTATCCACTTTTATAATATCAAGCGGAAGCTGTTTTATATAATTCAGCGATGAATAGCCAGTTCCAAAGTCATCAAGTGCAATTCTTGGTCCTAGTTTCTTGATTCCTTTTATTATGTCAAGAACCCTGTCCATATCATTGATAGCAAAGCTTTCTGTTATCTCAAGAACTATGTTTTTGGGATTTACCCCTGTTTTCTTTAATATACGCGCCACAGTTTCAGCAACATCCTTCTGAAGCAGCTGCACTACCGAAAGATTAACATTGATATGGAAATCAGGTATGCCATGCTCATTCCAATATCTGCACTGTCTACAGGCTTCTTCGAGTACATAATCACCTATTGATGTTATAAGTCCAAGATACTCCGCAAGTGGTATAAAATCACCAGGTCCCATAAAACCTAATGCTTTGCTGTCCCATCTTACAAGTGCCTCACATGATGAACATTCACCTGTTCTTACATCAACTACTGGCTGATAGAATACCACAAATTTTTCTATTCCTGATGTTACAGCCTGCCTCATGCTATTCTCTATATCAAGTCTTCTTGCTGTGTTCAGCTTACTACAGCTGTCGTAAAATGTATAACCATTCTTTCCATTTTTCTTGGACTCATACATTGCTATATCAGCAAGTCTTATAATCTCATGCACATCTTTGCTATCATCCGGGAATACTGCAATACCCATACTCATAGTACAGAAATATTCTGTTTCCATAAGATACCATGGCTTATTAAACATATCCTTTACCTTGTTTGCTATACGCTCAAGCTCACTGAACATATCAGGCATAACTATGGCAACGAACTCATCTCCTCCCATACGGTAACACTTACCACGAAGTCCAACTATACTCTGAAGCCCTGCTGCTATCTGCTGCAGAAGGACATCCCCGTACTGATGTCCAAGTCCATCATTAATATGCTTGAAATCATCAAGATCTATAAACATAAGTGCGCCCTTCACACCATCTTTAACAGACTGCTTGATGATTTTTTTAAGATCAGACTCACACTTCATACGATTATAAAGTCCTGTGAGAAAATCGTTATGAGCCTGAAACTCTATCTTTTGCTGGCTCTTCTTTTTTTGTGTTATATCCGATGCAGTGCATACTATAACTTCACTTCCATCTATCCACAAAAGATTAGTAAATCTTATTTCAAACCACAAACCTGATTCCGCACTATATTTCTCAATAGGACGGATATATGGCTTAACATAATCTGTACCATCATCCTCATCATAAGCTTTCTTTCTGTCAAGATAAGACTTGTACTCTTCTGATGACATAAGCTCCTGCATACACTCTTTAATCGCATTCTGAATCTCTTTTGACTCTGCTGCAACCTTGTTAGAAAACAGGATACCAGCTGAATTTCTGTCACATACTATAATACCTGAACCTATATTGTTAAGAATATCCTTAAGGACCTCATACGAAGATAACAGAGAATTATTCGTAACTCTCATCTGTGCTGTGTTCTGTATAACTGATACTATACTATGTATAAATCCATCAATTTCTTCCATAGCTTTGTCTTTTATGCCACTTATAACAACATACATAGCCTTAATCCCATTAATCTTAATCGGGATAATACGTCCCCCTGCATCAAGGTATGTACCTTTATCAGCACTTTTTTCCAACTCTTCCAGCGAATATTCTCCATTCTCAACACGCTCTATAAGCGCACAGGTTTTCCCCACCGTTGCAATATAATCAAGTATATCCTTATCTGAATTCTCCTGTATCACTGCCATATACTCTGCCTGAATATACGCATTAGCTTTTTGTAATATAACCTCAACTATATTCTGAAATGTATCTTTTGACTCCAGGCTTTCTATCACCGAAGATAACACTTCATACTTATCAATACAATTACCCAAAACTTGCCTCCTGGATTGTTTTACATACAGTAATTATATAATATTTATACTTATTTGGGAACTGTTTTCTGACATTTTAAGAGAGATTATTTTGTTGATTTTTACGTTAGCTGGATTTTAATTTTTGATTTTATTTTTTTAATTTTTGATTTATTGTTTTATACATCCTTATATGATATGATTAAATGAATCATGTGTTTTAATCATTTAATAAATACATATGATAACACAAACAGGAGACATTAGGATTATATGAATAATATTTATAAGTACAATACCACACTTAAAGCTTCCGGAAGCGACTATAAAAAGATTGTATTCTGGAATCGTTTCTTAAGAAATCCCATAGAACTTATACTTACATGGATACCAGCTGCCATATCACTTGTTATGCTGATACTTGGTAAGTACAATTCATTTTTACTGATTATATATGCGATATGCTGGTTTTATCCTATATATATATTTGCATTCCAGTTTAAGAACAGCGTAAACTACCACTTAAAACACAGAGATTCATCTGAAGATGCACCATGCACCATTACACTTATGGACTCTGCCATATTAGCTGATATTCCTGATCATAATCTTGTATACACATATGAATGGGAACAGTTCACAACAGTTTACTTCCTGTATGGCTATTATATGTTATTTGCTGAAAAAAAGATGATTGTTATGCTTAACACAAAGGATATGCCAGAAGATATTAAAGCAATTACTGGACAGTTTATCAAAGAACATGTAGATCTAAATAAGTGTAAGTTAGCATATTAACTATGGCTTCATCATGAATCCTGCAATATTATGTTTTCACCTACACTATCAATCTTTTCGTCACTGAACAAATAAAATCAATCCACCTAACAACATGATTACCATGCCGATAAAAGCAAAATATCGTGCCAGAAGAACGAGTCTTCTGGCACGATATTTTGTGATAACATGTATCACTAATAATACATATTAAGCAGCTCAAATCACTAATTATTTAGCATCGGGCTGTGCATTTAATGACTTAAGTGCTGCATCAACCTTAGAACCAACTGTATTTGTATACTGTTTCATAGCTTCATCAACAGTCCATTCGCCTCTGGCTACCTTATCAACTACTGTATATCTCTCTGTATTGATATCACCGATAAGCTTACCAACTTCTTCTGTCATAGCAGGAGGATCAATTAACTGAGAGTTCTTGAAGAACATTTCTGCACACTCTGTAACCTTATCTGGCTGTTCTGCCTTTCCTGGATCCTTTCCGTTAGAGAATCCTGCAAGAACAAGGTTGCAGTCAAGATGAGCCTTAGAGTACTTTGACTTAGGGTTAGACTTAGTAGGAAGGAATTCGAATGAACCATCATCCTTTACGTTGTAGTAATATCCTTTAGGACCATATTCCCAAAGTGTCTGGATATCGCCACCATCTAACATCTTATCAATGAAGTACTTAAAGATTCCTTCTGCCTTTCCTGTTTCACCTGCATGAGATGTAATACACCATGATGGTGAAAGTCTTTCTGCATACTTACCAAGCTCCTTAATTGGAAGGAGAGCAACGAGTGAGCCATCAAGACCAGATGAAGTTATTTCGCCCTTTAACTTATCAATCCATGTTCCAGCCCAGTATGTAAATACACCTGATTCTGTCTTAATATCTGATGACTTGAAGTCGTTACGTGATGTAAATGTTGTCTTTGTACTTGATTCCTTATTGATAAGTCCATCCTTAACAGCGTTCTGGATTCTCTGAAGAGCATCCTTCATTTCCTGTTCTGAGAAACCATCTACATACTTGCCCTGAGCCTTGTCATAGTAGAATGTAAACTGTGCATTCTGATAGAATTCAGGAAGATAGTTTGTATAAGGTACTTCCTTTGAATAGAAACCAGGAGCTGAAATTACATAATCAACGCCCTTAGCTTCCTTCATCTTCTTAAGCATCGTATAGTATTCATCATATGTCATCTGCTTCTGAAGATCTGCCTTTGTATAACCAGCAGCTGTTGCCCAGGCTTCCTTTACATATGTACAGCATCCGTTACCACGCGCAGGTACGAAACCGTAAAGAGCTTTCTCCCCATCAACGCCTTTAACATAGTTAGCCTCCATGATCTTTTCTGCATCTGAAACAAGTCTTCCTGATGCCTTTGTTGCTGAATTGTTCCAAGCATCTGTCATATCCCAGAGAAGACCCTGCCTAGCATAAAGTGCTAAGTAGTCAGATGAAAGAATAAGAACATCTGGCATAGAGTTTGCATCAAGCATTGAGTTTGCTACTGCATCATAGTATGAGCTGTGGTCTGGACGAACTACTGTGAAGTCAAGGCCTGTTAATTCCTTGAGCTGTTCATCAAACTTGTCACCCCAATCTGCCATCTTAGGAACTGTACCATCAACCATAACAGTGAAAGCTTCTGGCTTTTCTACGCTTGCCCAATCTACTGTTGATTTGCTTTCTGTTGAAGCATTGTTGTTTCCACATGCTACAAGACCCATTACTGAAGTAAGTGTTAAACCTACAGCAGTAAGTTTTTTAACTGTCTTTCTCATAAACTTATAAACCTCCCTATTGGTTCTTGTGGGGAACGCCCCACTTAATATGTTTCTAACATTGATATATATTACCATTTTTGTAATCTTTTAACAATACTTTATAAACTATTTTTCTGAACTTTGTAAACTATTTTGCTAAAAAAAGAGAATTGTTATGCTTAACACAAAAGATATGCCAGAAGATATTAAAGCAATTACTGGATAGTTTATCAAAGAACATGTGGATCTTAATAAGTGTAAGTTAGCATATTAACTATGACATCATCATGATATAGGTAACTTTTTAAAAACTTTTTAATGTACACCGGATAAATAAGGAGCTGTGACACTGAGGCAAATCATGCAATATGTCTATTTCATGATTTGCCTTAGTATCACAGCTCTTTTTCATATAAAATAATACGTTATTCTATAGTCATAACTTTCTACCTGTTATTTATGAATTCTTTCTTCTTAAACCTAACTGCAAAACTTGTAATAATCAACACAACTATACACACAGCTATTGGCATAAGAATATTTTTTCCCCATAATATTCCTTTTTTATATACAGAATAATTCATTACATACTTTCTCCATAACAATCCAGTACTTATAACACCATTAGAATCATAATATTCAACACTCATTATAACTATTGTTGCTAGATAACCTGCCCATTTCTTGTCTGTTATCCACCATACCGCAAGCATAATCAGCCCCATGACAAATATAACTGTAAACGTCTGCAATATAAAAACTATACTTATAAGCAAAAACGAAGGAGTCAACTCACATGGCATATGTATGACACTATAACACATACTCGTTTCATCTTCCCAATTACATATCTTTCGTTTTATACATATACCTGCTATGGTTGTTGCTATATATATGTATACAGAGATGGCCACACTAAGTATCGCAAGATCCTTTACACATCTTTTCCATATATCATATATATGCTTATGTCTTGTAATCATCATTACGGAAAAATTATATCTTTGTGCATACAATATATAAAACAATGCACATATTATGAGCAGTCTGCTTACATAATATATACCTACCCCTATATAAACATCATACAGACACGCTTTTGCACCAGACGGAATCCCCAACCCTTTTAATACTGTGTTAGGTAGTAATATAGTTATAGCAACAATCATTACAATGGACATTCCCCTATCATTTATGCTTATCAATTCCTTCAATTTTCTCATACCTTTTCAACTCCATGAAATACAATTGACTTGTGTATGGGATATACTGACATATCAAAATAAAAGTCTGATTTTATAAATTGTTTTCTTCTTTCCTGCCTCACTAATCCATTGCTTACTGCAAACGTTATTGCAACCTTCCTTGTTTCTCCTGACTGCATATTAAGGTCTTCTGATTCATCTAATGCATATATATAACCCTGATTATAATATCCTATAGGGTAACCTACCATTGCTACATTAGGAATAAAATCCGCCAGCAGTTTAACTTCTTTTTCACTTTTATTAGTAATACTCAAAATAAGTACCAATGCATCTTTTTTTCCTGATATATCCTTAGGCAGTCCTTTTTCATTCACTATATCTTTTATATTTCCATAATAAAGATTGCTGGCACATATTTCTAATCCATTGTCTTCTACAACATCCCCAGGTTCATAATATTCTTTAACAGAATCCGGTAATCTTGTGTTGGCGTTTCTATATGACAATATAAAAACTATTAACAAAATAGACAGTAAACACAAAAATATACTTATTTTTTTCTTTTTTACGTCAAAATGTATCATTTCTAATTCCCCTCCATATATATATAATAATATCAAGGACAATCAATACTATAATAAATACAACATAACATTCCCAATAATTCGGTGAAAGCTGACTTATACTAAATAACCTGTATGGTGCTATTCCTCTTGCCTTCATATTCGGAATCCAGCTTGAAGCTGCATTAAGGAATTCACACAAGACTACTGGAAATAATAATACTATAAATGTATTATTGACCCATAAAGAAATCATCAATGACACTGTCGCCAACAAACCAGCACATATGAATTGTAATATAAAATATAATATATAATATATATATGGATGTGTATAAAAAACACATGACCACATGGAGTTTGCCATACAATCCGTAGTACCATCATTCCAAAGCATAGATGGAAGCACCATAGCTGTAGATAATAGATTAATAATCAATGGAGCTGTGGCAGCTATTCCGCCTGTAGTAAACACCGCTATTAATTTAGCAACAAGATAATTAAGTTTATTTGTTCTTGAATAATAATTTCTTATAATTCCTTGTCGTCTGTCTGTATAATATGTAGCCGCATAAGGAATAACAACTATTATCGGAAGTATTCTTATATATACAGTATAATATATATTAAAGCTGCCACCTATCCATGTATAAAACACATTGTATGGCTGTTGCAATCCACCATAGCTGAAAAATTCCAACGGATTCAATGCATTATGCAATCCAACACTAATAAACTGTATTGTAACTATTAACATTCCTATAATAAGCGACACCCTAAATGCCACGCTCCTAAGAGAACGCTCTAACTCTATCTTTATCATTTCCTTCACGCAACCCGCCCCCTATATTTAGCCACTACACAAGTTATTTATGTATAAGACCATAATATTTACAATATAATTCCCTAGCTTTATTTAATTAAGCTTATCTGTTATTTAAAACTAATTCTGAATATTTTATCATTCATCCAGATTTCAGGTTTTCCTGTCTTGATATTAGATGCATAATTAGTTCCTATATATATATTATTCAGTAATAAACCATCTGCTTCAACTTTATCATATACTGTTTTATGCTGTGCATTATTATGTGACAAATAACGTGTAACAACATATTTATCAGCAAAACAAAACATTATAAGTTCTCTGCTTTCTTTGGGATTAAGTGTAACTTTATTAAACTTATGCTCAACCCAGCCATCTGGTTCATCAAAATAGCAACTTCTGCTTTCACTTGGTATCAATGCATATTCCATATTACCGCCCTGATTATATCTTATACTATAAAAACTGAATGTAGATGATGCCAGCTGCTGTTCTATATCTGAATCATTTGTTACTTTTAACTTAAATATAATCAACTGTCTGTCAATTCCCATTGGACTTTTGCATAGATTAGCTTTATCATCTATATATTCATCCTTCTTTTTAGTTGTAAAAAAATTATATATATTTTCATAGTCATTACCATTGATAAAAGTCAAAATATCCTTAAAGTTTTCTGTTATATATGCATCCTCTATATTACACTTTATTATATTTGAACCACCTGTTTTAACTTCTATTTCTTCATCCATATCTGACAATTGCGGCATTTCTACGTCCGAAGGTATTTCAGAATATTTAATATACTCACTCCATTTATCTGTATTTTTTTCAGACTGAACCTGTTTGGTTGTTTCTATAGCATTATTTGATGACATGGCATTAACATCGTCCATATTAGCTAGTCTGCAACCTGATAACATGAATACACATATAACCAATACTGTACTTATTATATAGTTTCTAATCATACTTGTCTCCTAATGTCCACTTGCATTGTCTGGACACCAAAATCCACCATAACTAACTGCATCACGTGCACATGGTGTTGCTTGGATAGTAACATAATTTTTCCAAATACACTTTTTCTATACATAAAGCTCTTCCTTTCCGACAAAACTATCTTTTAATCATATTTATTTGCTACATATAAAGAACCAGTTCCTTTATACATATACTACCACAAAAAATATCTTCTTATTTCAAATTGTAATATTTGGTATACTTCTTTGTAATATTTGGTTATACTCTCTTATATTGCAAAAATACCAGCATTATTATAATAACAATACTGCTGGCATTTAAAATTATATTTTGGTATCTCTAATGTTAAACGATATGCACGTCTCATATTCACAATCTGTCTTATTTACATCATATGTTCCATTAAGTTTTTTCAATATTTTCTTAACACTTCTGATTCCCCTGCCATGATATTTATAATACTCCTCATCTTTTTTTTCAGTTACTTCTATGTAACTATTTTTTATTCTGAATACTATGTTTCCTGCATAATATATCAATTCAATATCTATATAAGCTGGTTTATCATATTGAATAGCCCTCATTACAGCTTGTATGCTATTATCAATGAGATTACCTATAAGTACATTTAAATCGGCATAATCTACTTCAATATCGTCTGGAATATTAATCCTTGACATAACATTAACATTTTTAGATATATTTCCAAGCTTATACTCTAATATGCTGTTAATCCTAAGATTAGCACAGTACTTTGGCTTTCCAACAATATTAATGTTATCCAATATATTCCCCAACTCTTTTTCTGCCTCACTATAATCTTTTAACTGTATTGCATAGCTTAATGTATTGAGTCTGTTTTTCAAATCATGACGTATATCCTTAAGTTCTTCCTGTGCTTCTTTAATATTCTCACACAACCTGTTATTCGTATCTATTTCAATTTTCAAAACATCCTCTTCATAGTTATATCTGACATTCTCATTTATCTCAATCATAAATATACATATCATATTTTTCGCAATACATGCTGCAAACATAATTATAAGACATAATATATATTCTTTACCTGACAAGTCTGATATAAGCAACCTTAGAAGTATAAGCATTATACTTTGTATTATGCATGTTGTTATTATTGCAAGACTGGTTATTTTACTCATATTTATTCTTCTATAATTATTATATCTTATAAAAAAAAATATATATATTATACTTATAAATACAACAAATGGAACTACGTAACTTATTATAGATTCCGGATAATATTGATAATTGTTAGATTTAACTATACAGATTTCTTTTACAATATATATTGAATTTATAATTACATTAAGATAAATAGTAACTGCTGCTACACTTCCATATATTGAAGCTATATATTTCCTATTAATTATAACCAATATAACTGCCCATATAAAGCATGTTATTAGATTATCATATATTATGATACAATATATTGTATAACTGCTATAAGATATTAATATTAGTCCTGTTATTATATGTTTTATATCTGATGATATAATCCCTTTTAATTTTAAACTATACATTTTATCCTTAATATATGCATCATCGTCAACTTGTTTTGTAATTGAACTAATAAAGCTGATATATATTATATATTCAGTTATCCCAAAAAGTATGAGCCAATATATATACATTCCCATATATTTTTCCTTCTGTCTGCCTTTTAACTTTTTAACTATTATTGCATAAATCATTAAATAATCTCAATTATACAAAAAAACATATTATATTTCTGAATAACAATCAAAATACCGCCCACCTATCAATTGTGAGCGGTAACATAGTCATTAAATTTTTTTATAAATTCTTTACTATAACGTCTTGCTATAGCCATCGGAACATTTTCACTTTCATTTGATATCTTATACCATACAACATCTGACTGTAATCTTGATATATATCTATAATTAATAATACAGCCACTACTTGCCATCCCAAACCGACTTTGTGGAAACTTATCTTTAATATCCTTTATCTTTCCATATGTACGATATTGTCCATCAACTGTTACTACATTGATATGTCTCATATCTGAATATATACATACTATATCATCATAATCTACTCTATATATACTTTTTCCAATATTAAACAAAAACATATCACTATCTTTTCTGCATATCTTGTGTATGTCATTAAGAATCATACAAAGACGTTCCTCATTTGCCGGCTTAACAATATAGTTAAATGCATGTACATCAAATGCATTCTGCATATAATCCGTATGGCTTGTTATAAATACTATTATTGCATTCTTATACTCTGACTTTATCCATCTGGCAAGACTAATTCCATTATCATTTCCCAACTCTATATCAAGAAAATATGCATCATATTGCCTGCTGAATTCTTTTAAATCACAGCATCCTTCTAGTTCATCCTTAATATCTGCAACACTATTGAATGCATCCGTTTTAACCTTTATCCCAAGTTTGTCTGCTGTCTTATCAAGAAGCCTGACAAACATATCTGCCTGTGCACTATCGTCTTCGCACAATGCTATTTTCATACTTTTATACTCCTAATAACCCCTGTCTGATTATCATTATCGTATTCTATTCTGCTCTCACTTAGCTATCGTGCAAGCCATCCGCCATCAACTGCAAGTGTGAAACCATTAACATAGTCTGATGCCTTAGATGCAAGATACACTACTGCACCTTCCATATCCTCTGGTGTTCCCCATCTTCCAGCAGGTATCCTGTCAAGAATAGCTTCACTTCTGTCTGCATCATCCCTTAACTGGGCCGTATTGTTAGTTGCCATATATCCCGGTGCAATTCCATTTACATTGATGTTATACTTTGCCCATTCATTAGCCATGGCTCTTGTAAGACCTATAACAGCACTCTTACTTGCTGTATATGAAGGTACTCTTATTCCGCCCTGATAAGAAAGCATAGAGCATACATTTATAATCTTACCACCTTCACCCTGTTTTATAAGCTGTCTTGCAAATGCCTGACTTAAGAAAAATACCATCTTTTCATTTACCTGTATGACTGAATCCCAGTTTTCCTCTGTGAAATCTATAGCATCCTGTCTTTTGATAAGACCTGCATTATTAACAAGTATATCAACTCTTCCGTAAACATCCATAGCAGCTGTCATAATCTTAGATATAGAATTCATGTCTGAAAGATCAGCTAATACTTCGGTAAATATACCACCATCTGCCTCTATTTTAGCTTTAGTTTCTTCGCATGAACGTCTTGCAACTCCAAGCACCTTAGCTCCTGCCTGTGCAAGCGCAATACACATTCCCTGTCCAAGTCCTGTATTGGCACCCGTAACAACTGCCACCTTATTATCTAACTTAAATAAATCTAATATCATATACTCTCTCTTTCCTTATATCTCCTGTTATCTGCTGCATTAATTCTGAAATAAATCTTCAATAAATAACAACTAAACAATGCTCATTGCATTTAGTTAAATCCTATAAGCTTATTCATAACCTTATATCCTGTCTTGGATATTCCTCTTCCTATACGTCCGGGAATATTAACTGTACTTCCTAAAAGACTATATCTTAGTTCCTTATAGAGCTGCTTATCTGTGTCTTTAACATACCTCCAGAGTTCCTTCTTTTTGTTAAGATTCTCCTCTGTTCCGGATATTATTAAGAATATTGATGAAACCTCCATCATAATTCTTAAATATGTTCTCATATATTTTCTACATTTCTCATTCTCTGGTTTCTCAGAAAGATATGAATCTATAAGCCTTCTTGTAACTCTTAACTGCTGATCTATTCTTGATATCATAACCTTTTCGTTAACTGACTGGTCATCACGTCCTATGAAATATCTGTAGAAATTAGTATTAATGTAATACATTTTCTTAACATAAGGTAGCGGTTCAAACACAAACACATTATCCACGTAAAATGTATGCTTTGGAAGTTCTAATCCACAATCTTTAATAAGCTGTGTCCTATATATAACTGAATGCATAAGTATGTACTGGTCAACTTTAAAATGCCCCATATCATCCCATCCAAACATCTTATCAACTGGGAGTGCGTTCTCATAATGAATAACTTTTTTTCTTTTAGCGCCTACTTTTTCATATACATAGTTAGCTATAACCATATCAGGAAGGTCATCTTTTTCTACGAATTCCTTAAGCTTTGTAAGTATTTTTCTATAACTTTTTATATCTACCCAGTCATCACTATCAACTACCTTAAAGAACACTCCTGTAGCATTGGCAAGTCCTGTGTTAACAGCCTGTCCATGTCCACCATTCTCCTGGTGAACAGCTTTAACGATGCCTGGATACTGTTCTTCATACTTTTTAGCTATTTCTAAAGTGTTATCCTTCGTAGAACCATCATCCACTATGATAACCTCAATATCATCCCCTCCTGCAAGGCATGATTTAATACATTTTTCCATATATTCTGCTGAGTTATAACATGGAATTGCAAATGATAATAACTTCATATGTATAATCTCTCCTATTTAATTTCAAAAAAATCGTTTTGCTTCTTCCTCATGTTTGTGCGGGTCGAAAATGTTACCGCTTTTTCGTGCAAGCACGAACAGCGGCCACACTTTCGACCCTGGGGTATCACATGCGGTCTGGGCACTTGATGCCAAGAAGGTCTGTGCATGTTTCAAGAATATTTTTTGTAAGTGTAATAAGTGCTATATAACCCTTTTTCTGTTCTTCATTCTCTTCTGCAAGTATCTTTGTATTATGATAAAAACCATTGAATGCATTAGATACTTCATATATGTACTGACATATTCTATGTGGTGCATTATCTTTGTATGCACTTTCTATCACATCTGAAAACTTAATAAGTGACAATGCAAGCGTTTTTTCTGAAGCTTCTTTTGCAGGTAGTATATTAATATTTTCAGTACTTCCACCATTTTCCTTGTATTTTGCAAGTATAGACTTTATTCTTACGATTGTATACAGAATATAAGGACCTGTATTTCCCTCAAAAGAAGCAAATCTGTCTATATCAAAAACATAATCCTTTGATGCCTGGTTAGAAAGATCTCCATACTTAAGTGCAGCAAGCCCTACTATCTTTGATGTTTCTTCTGCTTCTTCATCAGATACTGAACGATTTTCCTTTATCTTGTTAAGTACTGCATTATCAATATCAGCAATAAGATGCTCTAATCTCATAACACCGCCTGAACGTGTCTTAAATGGCTTGCCATCCTTTCCATTCATAGTTCCAAATCCGACAAATGTCATATTAACATCAGGTCTTACGATGCCTGCTTTCTTTGCGGTTCTGAATACCTGTGTAAAGTGAAGCTCCTGTCTTTTATCTGCAAGATATATATATGTGTCCGGCTTATAAAGTTTTTCTCTTTCTACTATAGTTGCAAGGTCCGATGTAGCATAAAGTGCCGCACCGTCTGACTTTCTTACGATACATGGAGGCAGTTCTTTAGTATCTGTATCTTCTGCTATATCTACAACAGTAGCCCCCTGACTTTCATATGCTATACCATCATCAACCATCTTATCTACCATTTCATCTATATATGGCTGCGCATCACTTTCGCCTTTCCAAAGATCAAAGGATACATTAAGATTATCATAATTCTTCTTCAGATCTTTCTTTGAAACCGTCATAATATGATTCCAGATAGCTCTGCATGCCTTATCACCATTTTGGAGCTTAAGTGTTGCCTCGTGCGCCCTTTTAGCAAAAGCTTCATCCTCCTTGGACTTAGCACTTGCTGCTGGATATATCTCCTCCAGCTCTGCTATTGTAAATGGTGCTTCTTTAGGATATTCACCTGTAAATGAAGCATCAAAATATGGCAGTTCCGGCTTTCTATCTCTTAATTCTTCTATAATAAGTCCCATCTGAAGTCCCCAGTCACCAAGATGCACATCACCTATTGTCCTGTTGCCAACAAATCTGTTAATTCTTTTAACGCTTTCACCAATGACAGCTGATCTTAAATGACCTACATGAAGTGGCTTAGCCGCATTAGCACCACCAAAATCTACAATAACAGTCTTAACCTGTTCATTGTTCTGATAACCATACTTATCAGAAGCTGCCATATCATTCATATAACCAGCAAGATATTCAGGACTAATCTTTATATTGATAAAGCCCGGTTTAACACTTTCAACAGATGAGAAAAGTCTGTTATCTGCAATCTTAAAAACAACTTCATCTGCTATCATAAAAGGTGCCTTTTTATATGCCTTTGCTGCTGCCATGGCACCATTACACTGATACTCACATAAGTCTGGCCTGTTAGATACTGTTATCCTTGCATAATCTTTAGAATATCCACATTCCTCAAACGCTTTCTGGAATTGTTCTGTCATAAGTTCTATTATGGTCTTCATATAATCTCCACTCCTGATTTTATTTGCTTTTCAGTTGTTATATCACCTGATGCATATATAATAAATATAAAAAGGGAGCTGTTGCACTAAGTTGATTATATATTGATATATAAACTACTTACGTTGCGACAGCTTCCATATAAAACACTACTACATCACTGCTCAGTTTTAGGTTTTCAACTATTCTGAACAATAATATATAAAGCTGTATTTAGTTTAGTATAAGACACTTTCAAGAAAAAGTCCATAGCTCTCAGCTGGAAGTGACATAACAACATCCCTTCCATCAAGTGCAGCTTCTATATCTGAGGTCTTCTTTAATCCGTTACCAACATCAAGAAGCATTCCTATCATATATCTTGCCATATTATGAAGAAAATCATCAGCTGTTATTGTAATATTACATTTATCACCTTCTACATCTATATCTACTGACTTGACATTCTTTACTGTAGACTTGCTCTTTTTAGCAGTTGTAAATGCTTTAAAATCATGGCTTCCGATATAATACTGCGCCGCTGTTCTCATGGCTGATATATCTGGCACATCGAATGTATGATATGCATATTTTCTTGTAAACACATCTGCTACATTAGCCATATCTAGCCTGTATACATACGTTTTGCCCTTTGCATTCAACTGGCTATGAAATCTTTCATCCACTTCTTCAACATGATTAATTGCAATATCTCTTGGAAGGTACCTGTTAAGATAATTCTTAATCTCAATAGCCTGATACCTGTCATTTAACTTAAAGTTAGCTGTTTGCGCAAGTGCATGAACACCCTTTTCTGTCCTGCAGCCAACATATATATCTATATCCTCGCCAGTCATTTTTTTAATTATTTCTTTAATCTTAACTTCTATCGTATTGGATGATGAATCTTTACCCAGACGCTGCCATCCATCATATCTGCCACCATCATATTGAATCTGTAACTTATAATTATACATTATTCTTCCATAACCTTTTCAACTGTATTAACGATAACATCCATCTCAAAAGGCTTCTGTATAAAATCAGCTGCACCCATCTTAAGCGCCTCTATCATATTAGCCTTTTGTCCCGCTGCTGTAACCATGATAACCTTAGCATCCGGATCGTCATCTATTATTTCTTTAACTGCATCAATTCCACCAAGCTTTGGCATTGTAATATCCATTGTTGTAATATCAGGTCTGTATATTTTAAATTTTTCAACACCCTCTGCACCATCTACTGCTTCTGCAACTATCTCATGTCCTGCCTGTTCAAGCATATTTCTTAAGAATTTCCTTGATGTCTTAGAATCATCTACTATCAATATTCTAGCCATAATCGTCCTCCGTTCCCACTTTATAATCTGGTATATGCTTACACCTTAAACTTCCAGCTTAATCTTATCATCTGCCACCATAATCAGATTAAATCTATGGCCCTTCATTGAAAATGTAACTACATACATTCCATTATCTGCCTTAATCTGTGTATCCTTATAAAATACTGGTGGATGCAATGCAACTTCTATGTCTTCATAGCTGAGCTTTGTTGCATACGCACCATTAATCACGTTAATAAGCTCACATATTGAATCATAAGCATCTGAATCAAACTCACTCAGCTCTTCCTGTGAAAATACTGATGCAACACATAAAAGATCGTCATCATCTCCCGCTATGCCAAGAAATACATCTATATCTCCGTCCATAAGCTGGCAGCCTACAAACTTTCCCTTGTACTCCTTTTGATATATAATTCTTTCCAGTTCCATATCACTACCTATAAACTGAGTAAATATCTTAAGTACACTCTGCATCTGCTTGTTGTAGTATTCTGTGTTCATATCAAGAAATGTTGTAACCATATCATCTATGTTACCTTCTTTGATAACCTTCAGTTCACTATCAGTAAAAACAGTTCCAGCGTGATTTTTGGCAATATATTTGTTAATCATCTTGTCCCGCATATCATCGCTCTCCTCATATCTGATTATCTGTCAATTATAATTTTTCGATTCATTTAACTTTTAATTCATTATACATCATTAAGATACAAGTTAGCAATCACTTATTTTATTTAATTGATTGAAAATTGATATATTACTTGCTGTTTTCTATTATTTTAGAAAAAACTTCACGTTCTTAACTACTACACATAATAAAACCGGCACAGCTAGTCACACTTTTGCCATGCCGGAAACTTATTTTACACTTTAAATATGATAAGAGGTTACTTTTAACCCCGATATCAATTATATTATTTAAGCATTCTCAACAGAATAGTTAGGAGCTTCTTTAGTAATATGAATGTCATGTGGATGACTTTCTCTTAAAGCCGCAGATGACATCTTTATAAACTTAGCTGTCTCCTGAAGTACTGGAATAGTCTGTGCTCCACAGTAACCCATACCTGAACGGAGTCCTCCCATAAGCTGGAATATAGTATCTTCAACAAGTCCTTTATATGCAACTCGTCCTTCAACACCTTCTGGAACAAGTTTCTTTGCATCTGTCTGGAAGTATCTGTCTTTACTACCATTCTCCATAGCTGCAATAGAACCCATGCCTCTATAAACCTTATACTTTCTGCCCTGGAATAACTCAAATGAACCAGGAGCTTCGTCACAGCCTGCTAAAAGACTTCCAAGCATACATACATTACCGCCTGCTGCTATCGCCTTAACTATATCTCCTGAGAACTTTATACCACCATCAGCGATAACCGGAATACCATACTTTTTAGCCTCAGCATATGCATCCATAACTGCTGTTACCTGAGGTACACCAATACCGGCAACAACTCTTGTTGTACATATAGAACCAGGTCCGATACCTACCTTAACAGCATCTACACCTGCTTCACATAAAGCTTTTGCAGCAGCTCCTGTAGCTATGTTACCTGCAATAACCTGAAGTTCTGGATATGCAGCCTTGATTTCCTTTAAAGTTGTAATAATATTCTTTGAATGACCATGAGCTGAATCTATAACAATACAGTCAACACTTGCATTAACAAGTGCTTCTACTCTGTCCATAACATTAGAAGTTATACCAACAGCAGCACCTGCAAGAAGTCTTCCCTGCGAATCATGTGCAGATGCAGGATACTTGATAGACTTCTCAATATCCTTGATTGTGATAAGACCTGTCAGCTTGAAATTCTTATCAACAATAGGAAGCTTTTCCTTTCTTGCCTTGCCAAGAATCTTCTTAGCTTCTTCAAGTGTGATGCCTTCCTCTGCTGTTACAAGATTCTCACTTGTCATACATTCCTTGATAGGTCTTGAGAAATCCTCTTCGAACTTAAGATCTCTGTTAGTGATTATACCAACAAGCTTCTTGTTCTCATCTACGATAGGTACACCTGATATTCTGAACTTTCCCATAAGCTCGTTAGCTTCTTTTAATGTATTGTCTGGATGTAAGTAAAATGGATCTGTGATAACTCCATTCTCTGATCTCTTTACCTTATCTACCTCTTCTGCCTGCTGCTCAATAGACATATTCTTGTGGATAATACCTATACCACCCTGTCTTGCCATAGCGATTGCCATTCTATGTTCAGTAACTGTGTCCATACCTGCACTCATCAAAGGAATATTAAGCTTAATATTCTTTGTAAGATTAGTTGTTAAATCGATCATATTAGGTGTTACTTCTGAATACTGTGGAACTAATAACACATCGTCAAATGTAATGCCCTCGCCAATAATTGTACCCATTTTCCTTTGTCCTCGCTTTCTTGTTCTTGTAATATGCTTCTAATGCTATGATGTATTATAAAGCGGTGTGTATTAATACTACATCACTTAACCTGACAACAGATACATCATAGGATTATACAAAAAAATCCGAATACTCAATTCGGACATTTCTGTGTGGAGAAATCTGATAAACGCTCTATCATATTCCTTTTGTTTATAATATTAAGATTGTATCAGAGCATTTTTTAAAAGTCAATAACTTTAAACACATCTTTTTCAACAACATTTTGTATGCTATGAAGAACACGTTCATCAGGATATATAAATACCCTGACTAATTCGTTATGTTCATTATACGCATATATGACAACTGAATCATGATTGCTTGCACCAACTGAATAATCATAAGTCTTAACGTCCATATAGTTCATACGGAGTGCATCCTGCGAATCAGCTCTTGCCACAAGCTTTGCTCTTGAAAGTGTATACACACCACATCTTTTTCTTGCTGATTTTGCCATAATCCTGTCAATCGTAAGCGTATCATCCACTATCGAATACTCAAGCTCTGCATTATAATACTGGAATACTAAAAATGTCATCACCGCAAATAATGCAAGCACAATTATTCCAAATGTTCTTGTCTGTGGTATGGTTGTAGCCGCCACAATACAGCCTATTATAAGCAATGTCTTATAAACAACTGCTGTCTTAGGTGGTTTTACCTTCACTATCTGTTCTACTGCTATATCAAACATAAAGCCTCCTATCTTGTAATACTTCCAATTAATCAAAGTAATTAATTTTCTTCTTAGTGCCTGCTGCTGCCTTAACCTTTACATCTGGTATCTCATAGTCTTCTATATCAATTATATCCTTGCTTTCGTCACACATTATAAGTAATCTGGCAATCATTTTAAGCTTTTCTTTCATTCCGAAGCTTCCACCAACACTATAAGCTGTGCCATTTACTTCATATCTGTTCATAGATGAGAAATATACTGGTCTGTCCTCTTTTGCAACATCTGTATAATCTTTAACATCAATACATAATAAAGCATCTGCTGCTTCCTCTAACTTGTCTGGGTGCTTAGCTATAACAGAACTGCATATTGTTCCAAGCATATCTGTCTGGTTCTGCTCGTATTTATTGCCATATACGCTGAATTTCACAAGTGCTCCACTTCCCTTGCCGCTAACAGAAGAACCTCCTCTTACCTTTACCGCTGGAAGTTCAACCTGTTCTGAACTGAATATCTCCGGGCTTTCACCACATATATTAAGCAGAAGTGCCATTTTCTTTAACTTGTCTACTACTGAATATGATGTTCCGACGCATATATGGCTTCCATTAGCGAATTCAAAGAATTCGCAGCTTCTGAAATATGTAGGCATATCTGCCTTACGATTCTTAGGAAGACTGTAATCAACATCAGACACGCAGGTCATCCCATTATATGAAGGAAGTTCGTCCACAATATCCTGATGTTTGTTAAGAACGTGTGCAAAAAATGTAAGCATCATATCTGACTGATTAAGCTCATACTCCTTGCCATAAAGCATAAATCTGATATCACCTGTACTTGTAGCCTGTCTTGTCCTGGTGTTATCTTTTATATGTGTGCTATCTGTTATATTAGTGTTATCTGTTATATTGGTATTATCTGTTATATTGGTGTTATCTACTGCTGTTACAGAATCATCTGCAGCAACACTGTCTATTGCTATGTTATTTTTATCAGCAACACTATCATTGTTGTACTTTTCTTTAAGTTTCTCCAATACATCAATATTAATTTTGTCATTCTTGTCATTCGTAAAATTGTTATACATTAACTGTGCGCAATCACCAGCTGTTCCATATTTCTGAATACTATAGCTTGACTCTTTAAAAATATAACTAAGCATACTTATCGCAACTCTATGTGCTGTATTCAGACCATCTATAGTTGACCTGACATCTTTCTTTAATTTGCTCTTTACTGCAATATTATCTTCCATAACATCTTTAAGGACATTTACTTCCTCTGGAACCATCTTTATTGCCATACTCTGACTTTCTTTTGCAACTGTATTATCATACACTGCATCTTCCATTTTTTGTATTGTAGACATATTATCATCCAAGGCAATATAAAAATTCTCAAGATACCTGCCTTTTTCCATCTTTAAATCCTCTGAACGTGTTACAAGCTGTTCTATAAGGCAGGCATAACTACGGAAATAGCTAATACTAAGAAATGAAATCATAGCAACACAATCAACATCATATAAGCGCTCCTTAATATTCTGTAACCAGTTCTTAGAAATATTCTCCTGAAGCTCTATATCTATATATACATTAATTCCACGTTTTCTAAGCTCATATACAAAATCATAAACCTTCTCTTTATCCTTACTTGCATAACTTACAAATACATAAGGTTCACCCTTTATCCATCCATCTTCAAGTTTCTTTTTAAGCTCATCAATATCAGCCATTACCATTCCTCCTGCGTGACAACTAAAACCCAATATGAAAGTATTATAACATACCCCTTAACTTTTTTAAATAGAAACAACTATCTATTAATAAGCATAAACCAAGCTCTCCTGACATATATGAATCTGCTCAATCTGCTGCAATTCACTTAATAGCCTTGATAGCATAACATGTTTCCTTATACATTACACAACAAAAAGCCCCCTTGTTTATGAATATAAAACATAAACAAAGGGACTTTTTTAATATGATGTAAATGTTAAATTTATTTTATCAACTTACTGATGTATAGTAAATTATTACTTATTACATCATTCCGCCCATACCGGCAGCTCCTGCTGGCATAGCTGGTGCATCTTCCTTAATAGTTGTAACAACTGCTTCTGTTGTAAGAAGTGTAGATGCAACACTTGTAGCATTCTGTAATGCGCTTCTTGTAACCTTAGCTGGATCAAGGATACCTGCCTCAACCATATTAACGTACTTATCGTTAAGTGCATCATAACCTGTTCCGACTTCTGATTCTCTTACCTTGTTGATGATAACTGCACCTTCAAGACCAGCATTGTTAGCAATGTGGAATAATGGAGCTTCAAGAGCCTTAAGGATAATCTCTGCACCTGTCTTTTCATCTCCGCTAAGTGTAGCAGCAAGCTCTGCAACCTTCTTAGATGCGTGGATATAAGCTGAACCACCACCTGAGATAACACCTTCTTCTACTGCTGCTCTTGTTGCATTAAGAGCATCTTCCATACGAAGCTTAGCTTCTTTCATTTCAGTTTCTGTTGCAGCACCAACTCTGATAACAGCTACGCCGCCTGCAAGCTTAGCAAGTCTTTCCTGTAACTTTTCCTTATCGAAATCAGATGTTGTTTCTTCAAGCTGTGCACGAATCTGTGCAACTCTTGCTTCGATATCTTCCTTAGCACCTTCGCCATCAACGATAACTGTATTTTCCTTCTGAACCTTAACTGACTTAGCTCTACCAAGCATATCAAGTGTTGTATCCTTAAGCTCAAGACCAAGTTCTTCTGAGATAACCTGACCACCTGTAAGAATAGCTATATCCTTAAGCATTTCCTTACGTCTGTCACCATATCCAGGAGCCTTGACAGCTACTACATTGAATGTACCTCTTAACTTGTTAACGATAAGTGTTGTAAGTGCCTCACCTTCAACATCCTCAGCGATAATAAGAAGCTTAGCACCATTCTGTACAATCTGCTCAAGAACTGGTAAGATTTCCTGAATATTAGATATCTTCTTATCTGTGATAAGGATGTATGGGTTATCAAGGTTAGCTTCCATCTTATCCATATCTGTTGCCATATATGCTGATATATAACCTCTGTCGAACTGCATACCTTCTACAAGGTCAAGTTCTGTCTTCATTGTCTTAGATTCTTCGATTGTTATTACGCCATCATTAGAAACCTTTTCCATAGCATCTGCTACCATCTGGCCTACTTCTTCGTCACCTGCTGAGATAGATGCAACCTTTGCAATCTGATCCTTGCCTGTAACCTTTTCGCTCATCTGTGCTATAGCTTCTACTGCACAATCAGTTGCCTTCTTCATACCTTTTCTTAAGATAATTGGATTAGCACCTGCAGCTAAGTTCTTCATACCTGCATTTACCATAGCCTGTGCAAGAACAGTAGCTGTTGTTGTACCATCACCTGCTACATCGTTAGTCTTAGTAGCAACTTCCTTTACAAGCTGTGCGCCCTGATTCTCAAACGCATCTTCAAGCTCGATATCCTTAGCTATTGTAACACCATCATTAGTGATAAGTGGTGCGCCATATGACTTATCAAGAACTACGTTACGTCCCTTAGGTCCGATTGTAACTCTTACTGTATTAGCTAACTTATTAACGCCCTCTTCAAGAGCTTTTCTTGCTTCGATTCCGTACTTAATTTCCTTTGCCATTGTTATTACCTCCAAATAAAATCAATAATATAATCAACAATATAATGAATATTTATAATTAATCCTCAATTACTGCAAGAATATCATTCTGCTTAACTACAATATATTCTTCTTCATCAAGCTTAACTTCTGTTCCTGCATACTTAGAATATATTACCTTATCTCCAGGCTTAACCTGCATTGTAACTTCCTTGCCATCAACAACTCCACCAGGTCCTACTGCAACTACTTCCGCCTGTGATGGCTTTTCCTTTGCCTGTCCTGGTAATACAATGCCTGACTTTGTAGTTTCTTCTGCAACTAATGCTTTAATTACAACTCTGTCTCCTAATGGTACTAACTTCATAATATAATCCACCTTTCCGCTGTCTGACATATGTGTGGCAGCTATCTTTATCATTGCTATAATCATGTCTGTTAGCACTCATTTCTTTTGAGTGCTAATCCCGATAACGATAAGATATCACCCAGCCAATAATTTGTCAACAACTAATTCAAATATATTAATGTTTTTACATTTTGATTATACTTTTTTTATTTTTTATGTTTTTTTGACTCTGCAACTCCCATTTTTATAGTTTTCCCATAATAGAAAAGATACTGCTGTGCGTATCCCCCAAGTTCTCCAAACCTATTTTTAGCAAAATCCGCTATAACCTCCTTAGATGTGTCCTTCTTATCAAAATAAAGATATTCCATTATCCTTTTTATCCATACATCTATAGGAAAACTATCTCTTTTTCCAAGTGCAAAAAGACTTACGCAGCTTGCAACTTTATTACCTACCCCTTTTATTTCACACATTTTTTCTATAGCTGCTGCCGAATCTGACTTTATAAGTTCATTATAATTAACACTTCCATCATAAACATGGCTGACTGCATCATATATATATGGAGCACGGAAGCCTGTTTTTAAATCCTTCAGGTCTTCAATAGTTGCTTTTCTTAGCTGATTAACATCTGGAAATGTATACATTGGGATTCCTTTTACATCCCCTTTATAAGTACCATACTTTTCTGATATATCAGCTACTATCTTTTTAATATGTGGTATCTGCTTATTCTGTGAGATTATAAATGATATAAGTGTTTCAAAAAATTCCTGATTAAGTATTCTTACTCCTGACATTGCACATATTGCTTCTTTTAGCTTATCATCCTTTGCAAGCAGTTCTTCTTTTATTTTCCCATAATCCCTGTCTATATCAAAATATTTTCTCCATAATGTATCATATATCTTCTCATCTGTATCGTAAAACACCAGATTACTATCATCCTGCCTTATATGTAAAAGCTGTCCATATGCAGTCAACACATATTCATTCTCATCAAGCATTCTAAAATGAAAGCATTGCCCACATTCCAGCGTTTCTTTAAGATTAAAATCTGATGGTGTATTTATCACATAATCGTTCATATTATTCCTCTTTTCTTAACTATCCTTAAATAGATGTATTTTGATTCTTACAATGTTTCTTAAACATTTTTTAATATTTCTTCCATATTCTATTATAAATTTCTTCCATGTTCTATTATAAATACTTTTATTTTTGCAGATTACGTATTAGAATTGTTATGTATATATTCTTTTATATACCTTTATAATATGATGTTGCCCACATGATATGAGATATGAGCATAAAAGTTTGATGATAATCCCACGATATGCGGATATTGGCAGGTATTATGTGCCAGTGGTACATATTTAACATGGGCAGAAGCAGCACGTAGACGTGGACATCATGATTTTTATCATAACAGATTATAACCAAACAACACACAATATTCAATTTATAACATAATTATTTATAGAAAGATTAATGACAATGTATTTTAAAAAAATCAATTTTAGAAATATAAATTTTAAAAAAACGACTTTTGCCGTTATTTCAATTATTATAAGCCTTTTGTTTACCGGGTGTAATATTCCGCTTTTATCAGAGTGGCAGGATGAGTCAAGTACCTCCATATCCAATACTGCATATGATAAATCTGCCTCATCAACCAGCGAAATAATTGATTACATCAATCAATGCTTAATAAATAATCAGACCGTATGCGAATTATTCATTGAAGACGAATCTCTTATAGATGCTAATTCATGGCTTGCTGCCATAGATGGCATAGAACAGTTAAAATGTGAATATAAACGTGTTAAAAACGGTTTTAATGTACGCATTACATATGAATGCTGGGATAGTTTTTCTATAATCAATGCATATAAAACCGGTTCAACAGATGCACTAAATGAACGCCAGCTTACATTATATACTAAATACATACAGATATTAAACGAGATTACATCTCCTGCTAATTCGGATATAGAAAATGAACTTGCAGTACATGATTATCTTGTCAAACACATTTCTTATGTTGATACAGGTGATTCCTCTTACAATGCATACAGTGCACTTATTAACGGAATCGCTGTATGTAGCGGCTATACTGAATGCTTTAAAACATTTATGGATATGCTTGGAATAGAAAATGGAACAGTGTCCGGTGAAGCTGGTGATGAGCAGCATATATGGAATACTGTTAAACTGGATGACCAATGGTATCATGTAGACGTAACATGGGATGATCCTATAGGTTCTTCTTTTGAATACACAGATCATTCTTACTTTAATATTACAGCTAAAGACATGTCTATTGACCATACATGGAACCATGACAAATACAGTGAATATGAGAATTGCGGAACGAAATATTCTTATGTAAAATATGCAGGAGTAACCATGATAAGCAACACTTCACAGTTAAACCGTCTTATCCGTAATGCGGTTAAAAACAAACAGACTCATCTTGAATTCGCCTGCACATTCACAACTGATTTAAAAACAGCTGTGTCAAAAACCGGTGAAGCTTTATCATATACTTACAAAAATGTACCTAGAAATAATTACACTTTATATACCGTAACATTCACTTACTAATATGTGTCTGCAATATGCCTCTATGTTTCTAATATGTATTTTTTAAGGACATTTTTTCTTTCTTTATATTCTGGGCAGTACTTTTTCACCTCTGCCCAGAATTCCTTTGAATGATTCATATATTTTCTGTGTGCAAGCTCATGCACCACAACATAATCCATAAGCTCCTGTGGCATATAATACAGCTGATAATTAAAGTTCAGATTACCCTTTGAACTGCAGCTGCCCCACCTTGTTTTCTGGTTTTTAATAGTTATATTTTTAACCGTCACTCCCATAATACGGCTGTAATATATAACACGTTTTTCAAATGCTTCTTTAATGCACTTAATCTCATCTTTAGTAAGTTCATCTTTTTTCTTTGCATTGGTTGATATTCCTGCTCTGGCTTTACTTCCAAGATAACGTCGCTTTTCTTCAATCCACAGCTTATGTTTATCCACGAATTCTTCAAGCTGTTTTTCACTTAATGTATACGGAGCTCTTAATATGACTCTTCCATCCATGTGGACTTCAATACCTATTGAACGTCTTTTTGACTTTATCACTGATATATAATCTTTATTCCATATGTTATCATATTCACCACTGCACATTTTATTTTACTCTTTTCTGCTTACTGGAGTTTCATATCCCCATCTTTAACCCAGCCTGCTTTCTTTAACAGCCAATTTATAAATGGACATATAACTGCAGGCAAAACAAACGATATAAGTATTAATCCTGCCCAGTCCATCATGGTTATTGCACTCTTAGTTCCTGCTGCAACATCATTTACCCAGCCTGAATATACACCTATCTGGCCTACAAAGCCACATGTCCCCATACCTGATGATACTGCTGTTCCATTCATCTGCAGTTTAAAAAGACATGTTGCAACAGGTCCTGTTATTGCTGATGTTACTATCGGTGCAATCCATATCCTTGGATTCTTTATTATGTTTCCCATCTGAAGCATTGATGTACCTATTCCCTGTGAAACAAGTCCACCCCATCCGTTTTCCTTAAAAGACATAACCGCAAAGCCAATCATCTGGGCACAACAACCTGCTACAGCTGCTCCTCCTGCAAGTCCTGTAAGTCCAAATGCTGCACATATAGCTGCCGAAGATATCGGTAATGTAAGTGCTGCTCCAACAAGAACTGATACCACTATTCCCATAAGAAAAGGCTGAAGATTAGTTGCAAGCATTATAACCTCACCTATTTTCATAGCCGCTTTTCCAAGCGGTGGAGCTATCAATGCTGCCACCCCTGTTCCAACGCCTATCGTTATTAATGGTGTTACAAGTATATCTATCTTTGTTTCCTTCGATACTAATTTTCCTGCTTCTGCTGCAATAATAGCTACAAAATATACCGCCAATGGACCACCTGCACCACCTAATGCATTAGATGCAAAACCAACTGTTATAAGCGAAAAAAGAACAAGTGGCGGACATTTCAGTGCATACCCTATAGCCACCGCCATAGCCGGTCCGCTCATGGCTGATGCAAGACCTCCAACTGTATAATTAACACCACTTATTGTTGCAACTGTATTAGTAAGAAATCCAATATGAAGCTGTGTACCCAGAGTATTTAGTATAGTTCCTATTAATAACGAACAAAACAATCCCTGAGCCATTGCCCCAAGTGCATCTATTCCATATCTTTTAACCGATACTTCAACATCTTTTTTCTTTAAAAATGCTTTAATTTTGTCCCACATAATTAATCCTCGCTATCGTAAAATTACAATTAATCATATCACATAGCTGTCCTGACTTCCACCTAATTTTCAACTTTATATACAACTCACGACTTTATATACAACAGCTTGTAATATACAGGTTTGTGTACAGTTTTATATATAGCATACATACACACTACACTCATGTAATAATCAAAAAGTATCTTTTTATTTTTCATATGTCATTTGACACTATCCATTTGTTTTTATAACCTGATATGATATCTGTGTCATCTAAAAATATATTACATATAATGTAATGAATTCTTTATAACTGGAGTATGTTTATGAAAATGCAGAATACATTTTCTCTTGCCATGTGCTATGTACCATGGCAGAAATGGGGAGAATTGTATGACCCATGCAGAGCTTTAAAATATGGTACTTTATTTCCTGTTCTTAACAAACCTTTTGGAGGTGTCAGAACATGAATAATGTAAATAATATGAGTAATATGAACAACATGAATACTATGAATAACATGAGTAACATGAACAACATGAATACTGTGAATAACATGAATAATATAAACAATATGAACAACCAGTCAATGAATGTTAATTGTAATACACCTATGGATATGCAGCGACGCTCTTCATGTACAAATATTCAATCTATGCCTTTATCGCAAAGGAATAATTCCTGTAATATCGTTGCCGACAAGCATGCACTAATGAAGAATATATATGAGCTTGGTTTTATATTAACTGAAACTAATCTTTACCTTGATACACATCCTAATGATATGGAAGCTATAGAATATTATGCCCAGATCAGGGATAAATATTGCAATTATATGACAAAATATGCAGATTATTATGGACCTCTTGATAAACTTCACATATCTAACGATAACTACTGGATGTGGGTTTCAACACCGATGCCTTGGGAAATGGAGGTATGTTGATATGTGGAATTATGAAAAAAGACTTGAATATCCCGTTAAAATAAAGCAAACGAATCCTGCATTGGCAGCAATGATTATCTCGCAGTATGGTGGACCAGACGGAGAATTAGGAGCATCTATGCGCTATATTTCACAACGATATTCTATGCCTTACAGAGAAGTATCAGGACTACTTACAGATATAGGTACAGAAGAATTAGAACCACACCTTTGGATATGATAGTTTCTACCTATTTATATGTGCATAGTATCACAGATATTTTAAATGTACAATATCATTATATTCTTTCAATGTTATGCACATCTATCGCACTTGTTACAGTATTGCCAATACCGATAACTGCTCTGTCTCCATTAACCTGGATAACATCATATTCATCATAATAAAGATTAAATGCTCTATCTGTATCATAATCAACATTAAGAAGCACTCTTACCTTATCACCTACTTTTATGTCAGTTTCAGATTCTTCATTGCTTTCACCGTCTGAACTGTCGCCTGCTGATACAATACATCCATCATTAACCCAACCTGTTCCATCATTGATTAAGTAAGGATTGACCGCCCAAGGAATAACCCTTGTAATTATCCCACTATTAAATCCATCTGATGGTGCAAGTCCAGATTCTGATGTAGACGAAGCATATATTGTGTCATACTCAACGTAATCTCCAATCTGATACTGTAACTGCTCTGTATCAGTATTAGTATCTTCATTGACATTATCATCTCTATGATCATATTCATTTGCTCTTGTAAGCATATCATAGACTTCATCTCTCATAATATCGTAATCTACCCTTGTGCCATCTGCAAGATAATAATCACTGCTTTCCTGTGACATAGCGAATTTATCCTCGCATATCTCTCCATCATCATTCCAATGTGCTTCCCAGATAAGAGCGCCATGCTCTATAAGCTCATCTACATTCATGTAGTCATTTAACCAGCTGTGACTTGCATAGATACCCTTTGCAGTTACGTCTGATAACGCATCAAGCCATGTAAGTGCAAACTCCTGTGTATCGTGGTAATCAATGTCATGCTCAGCCTTATAGCCGTCTGCATCTTCAATATCAAGCCATAATCCCATAACTGGATTGCACTTATTAAACCACTCTCTGATGTGCGCAGCTTCGCTTAATGATTCATCATTGTTTCCTGCATACTGATAAATATATAATCCATATTGAATGCCTCTCTTTTCACATTCATCTATATATGTCTGTGCCATGCTGTCGCACTGTCCGCACTCGCTGTCATCTTCGCTTAAGTCATTGCCATAGGCGCAGCGGATAATCACGTAGTCAAAATTAGCTGCAATGTAATCAAAATCAAGTTCTCCCTGGTGTCTGCTTATGTCTATTCCTTTTTTCATAGTCTTATTCCTCGCTTTCTTTTTATATATTTCCGCTATGTGCGCATAAAAATAGCACACATAGCGATTACTACATGTGCTCATTAGTTAATATATGTTTTATTGTTACTTACCTCTGGTACTGCCTTGTCCTCTGCAAGCTCATCATCATCTGGAAGCTCATCTGTATATTTACTTAGAAACGTCTTTACGTATAACCATAATTTCTTAACAGGTAAACCGCATAATGCCATATTTTTTAATATACTTACAGTTTCATATGCTATATAGAGCAATGCAATAAATCCTGAGATTCCGATACTATTTCCGATATGCTGTCTTATTTCCTCCGGTAGGAATCCAATCATATTAAAACCTGTTATGTAATCTACAATTACAAGTAGCATTATTGATATAACCATTGCACACTTTCTTATCGCGCCATCGATGCCAAAGCAGCTGTTAAACTTGTGTTCTTTAACTGATCTTAATACTCCAAATATCGTATCAATAATTACTGCTATAATAACCAACTGAATCAACTTATTGTGTGCGGCAGCTACGTATATTTCTCTCATCGTCATCATAATTACTTATCCTCCTATAAACTTTACTGTATCTTTTCTTCACTTATCATAAATGATAAGACTGTCATATCAGCTGCACTCAACGCATCATATCTTGAATCTTCAAGCTTATCAAACTCTGATATATTGATTTTGCTGATATCTTTTAACACCTCTGTCTGGGTATCCATAAACTCATTGTACTCATTAGCGAAAGCTGGCTGGATTTCTTCTGATATATGGTATTCACCATTATTTATAACAGCTTTTCCAGATTCATCTTTATCAGCATACATTTCTATAAGCTTTATTCGATTGCTCTCGATAATCTTATTCTCTTGCTCAATTCCAGCCATATTCTTAGATATAGCATAAGATATCTTAAATGGCAGCTTTTTTATTGATATGCTGCGTAATTTGTCATATAGCTCACTAATATCTTTAAATGTAAGATTCATTCTGCTCCTCCTTTACTTTACAAGTGATAACGCCTGTGTGTAGAACTCGGATATTTCCGCATCACATGTCTTCTTGTTCGCAATGTATAAATCCTTATTCTGGATTGTGAAGCTTACGTGTGGCTCAGCACCTGAATCAGACACATCTGCTGACAGGTATACCACTGGCACTCTCTCCTTATGAGTTGTAGCACTTCCTTCATAATCTGCTACATCCTGCTCTACATAGCTGTATCCTGACATTGAAATTGTTTTTGTTAAATCTAACATAATTTGTTCCTCCTTAAATTTAAAATATTATAACTTTGTAGCTATCCAGTCGCTTAATTCAACCCATCCACCTCCTGACCAAATGTAATAATAATCATAGCAATAACAGCTACCTGTGCTTATATGCATGTCGCCATGCTGTATATAAACCGTTCCATCAAAGAAACCATTTGCCCATGCATGACTGCTTGTACCAAGCATTATTGCACCGCCTCCATCAGGTCCAAAATGCCATCCGTGTTTTACTGTTGAACCGTTATAATCAACGCCCAATCTTACATAATATGTAGTTTCTGGTGAAGCATATAATCTTAAATCCTGGTTTGTTGCTTCTAATCTTGCTCCTGTTGCGGTGTTACTTCCGTAAGATTGCGGACCTATTTTCAACACCGATAAAGCGACAATTGTTCCTGCTTTAACACTCCCTCCTGTTGATATACCATTTGGGTCAATTGTAGTATTCGCTTCTATACCTCCACCCGAGAAAGACATTGTTAGTTTCATAGGCGTTAATTTGAATGCATATTTAGTTGTAATTAAATTAATTCCATACGGAGCAAGTTTAATGGATGAATCCTGATACGATAGTATAATTTTATTTTCTTCTTTATTCGAAGCAGTTATATTAACACTGCCGCCTGTAATTTTTGCATTGGTACAATTTAAATTAGAACATGTTATCGTTCCATCTGCAGCTATCTTTGTATATGTGGAATCCAACGTAAAACGATTGGACTTAAGGCTAATGGTATCTGCGGATGCATTTAACATGGCAACAACCTTGTTGTTATCTGTTTTATTAAGTTTAAGTTCCAGTGAAGCAGACGTTGCCTTTGTCTGTTTGTCAAAATCAGTCTGGCTTACTTTCAGGTTTATAGAATCTTTAACCTGCTTGATTGTGGAATCTATTGTAGTTTTAGTATAATAATTGCTGAATTTACCATCTACAGTTGACACCTGCCCATTCGTAGCAAATGAGGAATTGATTGCACTGTATAACTCTGATGAGTTATTCTTGAAATCATGTTTCATCTGCTCAGTTGTAGTGTAGTTATCGAACTTAGTGTCAATATCTTCAGGAGCTGGTGACCAGTCTGTGGCCTTGTTGCCCTTTTCAATCTTTAGATTCTTAAACTGATACCATACTCCTGTACCACTGTTCATTCCTGTAATGTACAGTAACTGTCCTGTTGAACTAGGAAGTGTTGTGACTGTTTTAATTATCCATATCAACTTATTCCATTGATTAGCTTTAATTTGTCTATTTACAGCAGTACTACTACCCATGAGATTATCAGTACCATTACCTTGCAGTAAATCTAAGTTCATCACAGTATTCACATTTGATTTAACATCAAATGATACTGTATATACTGTGTTAGGTTCATATTTAGAACGTCCTATGCGTGTATATTCAATGACAGACCATCCTGACTGTGCTGTGGAATTCCTCAGTAGTTTACAAGTTCTGATATTATTTTCTACTATCTCTGATTGTGTATGTCCGCCTGACTTCATTGACCAACCCCATCCAGTTGTTCCCTGATTAGTGGATTCAGCTAAATTTCTTCCGCCAACGCTTATGCCTTCGGGTGTACTTCCTACTGAATATGAATTAGTTACAGTACCGTTTGTATATTTTATGGTTATACGTGTCCATAAATATGGTGCTGCTGCACTTGTGGACGGAACGGATGTACTCCAGGTTCCTGTAGGAGCTGTTGTACCTGACGAAGATACTTGATATGTTACTGCAGTTGATTTAACACCAATTCCTGTAGCACCAGTTTCACCTTTATCCCCTTTTAACCCTTTATCGCCTTTTAACCCTTTATCGCCTTTTAACCCTTTATCGCCCTTAGCTCCTGTACTACCGGTTTTTGCTACGGCAAATGAAAACTTCTTATTAATCGTGATTCCATCAACACTAACTGGTATTATCGCTTCGCAAGTAGCTGTTATAGTTGCCGTTGTTTTGAATGTCACTGTAGGTGATGCTGTATTATTGTTAGACACTGTAGCTGTTATTCCTGTAGGACAACTTATGTTGCTCACATTTAAGCTTATACATGATTTCTGACCGCAGAAAGCAACTACCTGTGTTGTACATGTAAGGCCTGCTGGTGCTCCCGATGTATTCCCTGTAAATGCATATGCTTCGCTTGTAAGTAATACAGAATATGCATCTGTAACATCAATCATTGATATCTGGCTTGATGCTTTAACTGCCATTTTGACTATCACGCTCCTTCCTTTTTATCCTTCAAGCTGACATGTATAAATCTGGGTATTGTTAACATCTGCAGCTGATACATTTATTGCACTTGCTGCTGAAATTAATGACGTTCCTTTATACCATTTGACTGTTCCTAAAGAACCGCATACTCCATTTGTGTTGATTGCCTGTTCAACTCCACCCTTATACACATGAGCCGTCAGAATTGTTGTTCCTGAATTGTTCTTGAATATTGTGCCACTACTCGAAGTGATACTTATAATTATCGCATCCGCTCCGGCTGCGCCTTTATCACCTTTTACACCCTGAGGTCCTTGCGAGCCTGTATCGCCTTTTATTTCATCCTTATGTGGCGACCATTCTGAAGCTTTTTTCCCATATTCAAGTTTAACATTTGCTAAATAATACGTAGCATTGCTATCACTTGCTTGAAAAGATAATGTTCCTCCATCAGCCGTAGTTGTACATTTAAATGTACAAGTATATTTAGTCCAATTTGTTGATAAATTCACACCTCCTGGACCATCTGCAAGACTACGGCTAGGTACTATTATCTTTCCAGCAATAGATGATTTCGCATAGAATGATACTGTGTACCATTGATTTGCTTTCCATACATTTTGTGTAATGAACATTATTCGCTGGTAATCACTAGTAATATTAAACATGCATACTTTACCAAATGTAGAATCATCTATTATTTTTATTGTGCTATTCTCCTCAGCAATATATTTAGTACCTAATGAAAAATTTCCATTATGAATTAAATTCCAACTAAAATTACTACCATCTTCTCCATTCTCACCTTTAGGTCCTTTATCTCCTTTAGTACCCATGGAACTTACACTGAACAGCTCAGTTACAGACTTATCGGAATATGTTATAAGTGTTCGTGTCCATAAAAATTGACCTGTATTTACGCTCGGCATATCTTTTAACCACGTACCCGTTGGTTTGACTGTTCCACTGACCCCAGCTTGATATGTCACCTCTGATTTTTCGACAGACACTACTGAATCAACCTTATCATTGATATCTTTGATGGTATCTTCTACGCTCGCGCCTGTGCTTGAAAAATTCATACTTTCGGCTGATATTTCAAGCTTATATCTACCTGATGAATCTTTGTAGAATCTCAGATAATTATTGCCGTCACCGAATGCGAGCTGTCCATCTTTACCAAGATATATACCTCTTGTAGTATTAAGTGCCGATTCCTTTACACCTGAATATATAGCTTCGTCAGTTATGTTAAAACCAGCAATGGTAGCATCAAACGCAACCAAATCATCCACTGCGATCTTTGTAGCTGTGATTGACTTAGCACGAATAATACTACCATTTAAGCTGTTATATTCAGTTTGTTCTGCCTCAACATCCATACCATCGGTGTTAAGTTTGTAATAAAGGCCATCGTCACCCTTTATCACCAATTTTTCAGCAACAATGGTATTTCCCTCTATCAAATCACCTTTTATTGTAACACCTATAAGTTCTCCGGTTATCTGCTGGTCACCAACAACGACATTCTTTATAAGACCTGAATGAGCATAGAAATATTCCATTGCTGCTTTTCCGATATTTGAAAAGTCTATGTTGGCATATTTAATATCTGCTGTCTCTGATTTTAAATAATTATTATATATATTCTGTAACTCATTGTTAATAGATACAATCGTTTCTGCCTGTACTGTATTAGCCTTAACCCATTCTGCATCAACTTTCTTAGTTATAAGCTCCTTTGCCAATATCAAATCCGAATATATTCTCTTATTCTGCTGTGTTGTTGGTCCTTTGAAGTCTACTTCCTGCTCTGTCTGTGTCTTACCATAAGATGTTATAGTCATAGCAAGACCACCATCATATTCCTGCTGGATGTTCATCACAGGCACCTTGTAGGCATCTTCACCATCTTCCACAGTAATCATATCCCACGGATCCAGGCGAACATCTCCTAATGTCTTAACAGATGCACCCCTGTAACTGAACCCACTAAGCTTCTTAAAGATATTATCAAGCCTGTCCTGTGTCATAAATGGATTATCAAATGTAACACCAAGTATTCCACCGCCAGATGTTAAAGTTGTAGAGTTATCAACATTACATGATAACTTTTCCAGATTATAATTGCTTTCATCTTTCTCAAAGCTTAATATACGTGACACATCAATCTTATATCTGTTATCGGAATACCACTTTATAACGATAGTTCCTGCTCTATCAACGCATGCAAAGCCACCTGCTAAAGATGCAATATAGCCTATCATTTCCCTGTATGTATATCCAACTGGCTTAGTATCTATCATAATAGACGAATCTATGCCACTCACATCAGCAGGAACACCACACTCAGCGCTTATCTCATTCAGAACTGATACAGCACTTGCAGGATATGTAAGATTCGATACATATAGCCCTGTTGTTTTCATCATTCTGTCATAAGCTGTAAATGTTGTAGTTGCCTGGTCATTTGTTGGATGTTCAGCAGTAAAAAAGCCAACTGGAATGTATTCATACTTTCCACTTGGCAGCTTCAATCCTATCTCTATCGGTATCTCTGTATTCTCAAACAGCTCATCTATTCTCTTAATACTAAGTTCAATCTTTGCCGATACTGCAGATCCTAACTGCAGGTATTCTTCACTACTGCTTGAAGTTTCATAGCTAAGCTTCTTAAAGTTAGCATATATCCACTTATCATTTATCTTAAGTCTGCCTCTGAATATTCTTGACGGACTTCTTATCATCGTTTTAAATGCATCTGTTACATTGTTATACATAGGCTATTCTCCTATCATAAATTCTAATGCTGCCATTTCCTTTGATGTTGGTGTATCGTACTTCTCTGTATCACACATTTCAAGTACACTCATTGGTACCATCATAATCTCAACTTCTATCTCAAGATTAGAAATATCATTAAGCTCCTTAAGCGCTTCCTTCTTTGTTTTCTCATCTGGAAATTCTATCTCATTATCTTTAAATACATACGCCCCATTCTTATCCTTGGATGCCTTCTCATCAAGGACTTTCTGATTCTGTGCTGCTGCAGTTTCACACTCTGCTATAAGCACCTTTAAATTCTTTGCAATAGCATAATTAAGCTTTACAGGAAAATGTCCGTTAATCCCCTGTAACTCTACTGCCTTGTTTCTTATATCACTAACCTTTAATGTCTGTTTCATATGCTCTCCTTACTGCTGAATAATCGACACACTTGCACTTCTGTAATAGAAAATACCATCATCAAGCTCCCCTATTACTTCCTTGCTTAGTGTACCTCTGTAACTTGTTATTGTTATATCCTGTCCATCATCATGAAATGTTATTGGGAAGAATCCGGCAACAAGCTTACTCTTAATAAGAACCAGCTCATCTTCCTGAAGAACTCCCCAGGATATAGATAAGGTCTTCTTTTCAGCAACTACATCACCTAACATTGTTCCGTCAAGTGCTCGTCCTGTTGAAGAAGACCATATAATCTCATCATCCACTTTGATGGACACAGGAGCCGGAAGCTCCTGATTGTCACATCTTAGTATCAATTCATCACATCCTTGTTAAGTTATAATCTCACATTTTCCTGTCTGCTTTGTATGCTCGTTAATCTTATCAACTATATACTTTTTAAGACTCTTTCCATCTAGCTGTATATCAAGATCTAATGTTTCCAGTATCTTAAGGATCTGCTTAAGAATACTTATAGCTTCGGCTAACAGTTCAGCACTAGATGCCATAGCTGCTGCCTTCTGTGCCATATCGATAAGCTTATCCTCTGGTGCTACAACTTCTCCCTGGTGTTTATTATCACCAATCATTGCAAGCTGTGGAGTGTTTGGCTTTACATATCCACCTTCTGCAAGGTATGGGATACTACCAAATCCAACTTCCGGTAAATCAAACCCGAAATGGTCACCACCTATAACCGGTACCCAGTCAGGTACATCAAAGCTTAAAGCATTCACCCTGCGGACTATCCAGTTAATACCACTTTCTAATCCATCAAGCATACCATTTATAAGTCCTATTACCATATTAATAGGTCCTTTGGCGATATCTACAATGCCACCAAATATATTATCAAATGCATTTATAATTCCATTCCATACATTTGACCAGGCACTACTAAACGTATCTCCAACGAAATCTACAATATTCCATAATGCATCTTTAATTCCGTCAATTACTGAAATAACTGCATTAAATATTGCCATAAGCACTTTATCAAATACTGACTTTATCGAAGATAATATATTTCCTATCACAGTAAATATATCTTTTAGTAAATTAATCACTATATCTACAGTACCTTTAACCAGATTTACTATAAGAGAAACAATTACTTTTATGATACCCCATATAGCCTCAAGACATCCTTTAATGATATCCTTTATGCCTTGCATACACTTATCAATATCACCTGTAAATATTCCGTTAAGGAACTCTATTACACCTTTGAGTATATCCAAAACACCTGTTACAATTTTTATTATTGCACTAATTGCGCCAGAAATAATTGCAACAATTTCGTCAAAAGATGGGCCTAATAAATCTATCACAAAGCCTATTACATTTTTTATTAAATCATATAATTCCATTATAAAATCTGTGATAGTTTTAAAGAATGGTGTTATATATAAATCTGTCCAGTCTTTAACATCTGTCTCATGCTCTTTTAGATAACCTGCTACTAATAAAAAAGCATCTCCTATGGAATTTATGGCATCGACAACAATGCCACCTGTCCATTCTGCTATAGGCTTAAAGAAGTTATCCCAAGCAGATTCAAACACCGGATTAAATACATCTAATACCGTGTTAAGTAATTCAAAAGCATCTGCTAACGTATTAATATAAGTCGGTATTAAATCTTCTATATACCAGCTTGCCAGTGGAACTAACACATTGTAATAAGCCCATTCCAATCCAGAAAACAACTTTTCTGTTAATGGTTGTACCGCTCTCTTGAGATTATCAAGTGATGATACAAGATTATCAAATGATATTGCCTTTAATGGTTCTAGGGCTTTCTTTACCTTGTCTGCCATATCGGATATTGCACTTGATACATTCGCTGTACTTCCACTTACATTCGGTACAAGATCTACACTTCCAATACCTGATGTTGAATCTGTACCTGAACCCGAAGAGCTACTATCATCCGTCGGCTCTGTAAGCTTATTTATCTGGTCAAAGCCTGCAAGGGACTTCTCAATATCCTTTGCTGTCTTCTTAGCTGCATCTCCTATTCCACTTACATTATCTGCAGCACCTCCAGCATCATCTCCTATGCCTGCTATATCAGCACTTATACTTCCCATAGAGGATGATATATCGGCACCTGTAAGCATCTGCACGAAACTAGCGAATCCATCTGCCAATTTCTGCAGTCCTGCAAGCAGACTATTAAATCCACGCAGAATAGGTGTAAACAATGCTATGAAGCCTTTACCAAGACTAGCCTTTAACTGCTGAAACCTTAATGTAAGTATTCTTGTCTGATTAGCCCAGGAATCCTGTGTCTTAACAAAGTCTCCTGTGGCATTAGATAATGCACTTGTTACATATTGATAACGTAGCATTACCTTTTCCTGCTCTGTCATCTTGGCTGTTGTCTTACCGAAGCCATTATTAAGAGCATACTGGTCTAAGTTAGTCTGTGTCATTATTACACCTAAATCCTTAAGTGTCTCAGTCTCTCCAGTCCATATAGACTTAAGCTTTGTATATGCCTCATCTGTCCCAAGATTATAGAATGATGCAACATCTCCTGTTAAACCAGTTACATTTTCAGCCATATCAAGTGCCGCCTTACCTGTAATACCCATAGCATTACTCATCTGGCCAAACACACCCATGTACTTCTTAGCCGATAATTCCGATAAGCCGAAGTTAGTCATGGCATTTGAAGCCCACTGGTCTGCCTGCCAACTTAAGTCCTTAAATGCTGTATCAACAACATTCTGCACTTCTGTGACATTCGAACCTACTTCTATACAAGATTTGATAAAAGCTCCTGTTGCAACTGTTCCAAATGCTGCTACTAATTTTTTCCTTATGGTTCTAATAAATCCAGATGCATTTTTTGTTGCATTTTTTGACATAACTGTCATTTGCTTTGAGATAATATCATTTGTCTTTTCAGTTTCTTTAACAATATCATTAGATACATTAGATAAATTACTTCCCATATTTGACATTTGTTTAGTGAACTCATTATTTAAATTAATAAACTGCTTACTCGCTCGTGTAACAGTTTCTGATAACGTACTTGACACTTGTTTTGTAAATTCACTATTTATTTCAACAAACTGCTTATTTATGCTATCTGTTGCTTTATTAAGTTCTTCTAACCACTCACTTGTATCTAAACCCAACGTAAGATAAATACTTGCAATTTCTGTATCTGACATTTCCCCTCCTTTCTGGCACGAAAAAAGCTGCCTACTTCTTTGAATAAGCAGCCTTAAAATCTCTTTGTAATCGTGTCCAATATTCTATATACTGTGGTGTTCCCACCATTTTCCTATTACGCTTCAGAAGCCAGTCATCATGTATCTTTTTCTGTTCCTTAGTAAAGTTCCTTATGACTTTAATGTCTTTCTCTGCTCTTATACTTACCACTCTTCCCAGTGGTGTTTCCGGCATTATTCCAGATAATAAAGAACAAAATTCCGCCCATGACATATCATCTTCCGTCCGCAATCGTATACCATACTGTGACAGGAAGCTTGATTCTATCAGTTCCCAGTCATCATATATGTCATAATATGTTTCACTATGAGGGTGTATTCTCCTCTCCATATGTGCCTGCAGCAACGCCCATTATTGCATTATACATTTCTTTATATTCCGGAAGCGGTAAGTCCATAGCCTCAATATTATCTGCTGCCTCTTTGCCAATAAGCATTTCAAGAGCCTTTGTCATAAATTTCACTTCGTTGTTATTATCTTTCTTCTTTTCAGACTCAGCAGCCATAGCCTGTACCTTAAGAATTGTGTTCTTCCTGTTATTAACAGTTACAACTAAATCATCTGTAATACGAATCATAGGTAACTGGTTAGTTATCTTCATTGATATGTCTATTACTTTAAAATCTGTCTTTGCCATTGTTCAAATCCTCACTTTCCTTATTCCTGATTATATTCTATATATGTTGGTTTTCCGTCTGACTGTGCTTCCCATTCAAGTGCATCAATGCTTGTTGAATCTCCACCAAGAGATGTTACGTTGATAACCGCCGGTATAAGAAGCTGGTCAAGATTAGGAAAGATAACCGATACCCATGTATTACAATCCTGTCCTGTCTTTAATGCCAGGCTTGCGATATAATCATTACCTTCATCACCATAATTACGCTTACCACCCATAGCCATGTTAAGTGACTTACCTGTTGTGAGTCTTCTTGTCCAGCCCGCCTGATCCATTGGATTCCATTCTTCAATAGTTCCATCCACGGATATGCTTAAGCTCTCTGCATCTTTTACAACCTTTGTTTCTACTGTTTCCGGTGTATCTGTGCTCTTTCTTCCTGTTATACATACACCGAACTGAATTGTATGAACCGGATTAACGCCAGTAAGTGGTGTTGCTCCTGCATTATATCCGGCTAATTTAGTATTCTGTGCCATACTTTTACCTACCTTTCATAATAAATATCTAATTCTATTACACTCTCAAAGATACCTTTATCATCTGTCCCTACATCAACAGGCTCATCAACCAGCATTTTAGTGAAGAGCACTTTAGTATCGTTGATTGTAATATGGTTCATATCCCTAAGCATATTGTAGAGCTGTTCTGCGGTCTTCTCTGTGTCTCTTACACTCGTGTTCCAATGAACCAATATGCTTACAGACTTAACACGATAAGAGCTGTTATTTAAGCCACCTACCGCCATCTGCACAGGTCTTTGCTTGTTATTATTGTAAACACCTATGCTCTTATTCTTTTTGTCGTCTAATTTTCCGCAATACACGTTAGTATTGTCTGCAATACCAAGACCTGCTATATAATCTCTTACATCACCTATTCCTAACATCATAACCCCGCATTCCTCTTATACAGCTTAGCAAAAGCATTCTTGGCAAAATTCTGTTTCTTACCGCCTTTAAGGTAATCATCAAGCCATCTGCCTTTTGCATTGGCATTACCCTCGTGCCTCTTACCGCTTTCATCAGTCCAAGGTGACTGGTGGAAGTTGTATTCCGGATGATAGTACAATCTTCTTGCATAAGGCGTGCTTGATATAAGCTCCACCTTACCATTTGCAATATCCTGTGTATATACAAATGTGCTCTCATTCTGTAATGTACCTGTATCTCTAGGCATTACTTGCCTTTGAACAACATCTGCATGTATAGCTTCTGCAGTCTGTGCCAATGACACCTGTGCCGCTGCCGTAAGTCTTCTCACCACAGGCATATTAAGCTTTACTGTTGACTTAACATTCTTTGCCATTACATCACATCCAATCTTACATAATTAACTGTACCATCCGGATTACGACATTTTGTACCCTTGTATATATGTCTTATTACACCGAACACCTTTATATCACCTTTAGTAATAACAGGAAGCTCCGGTGCAATATCTCCAGGTATCAAAGCACATCCTTCAAGTTGTATAAGAACCTTTTCTGCTGTTAATACTGTCTTACCGCTGTCCTGATAGTTACATAAGCCATCCCATATAACAGGCTCAAGAGGCTCTCCGTAGACATTTCTGCCTTCCTGCTCTATCTCTACATGTATTTCTGTCTTACACATGCTCTTTAATATCAAGCAAGGGTATCTCATACTCACACCCCCAGACTTAAGCAGCACAAGCCTGTCTGGCAAAGCACCCGGTATGTATCACGCTTTACAGCAATTCCATTCTGCACAAGAACATTCCAACTGCTGCCAAACTGCATAGATACTCCATTTACAGCATAATTCTGCAAGACACAATTAATCATGTCTTCATTCTCATACTCAAAATCAGCCATATCACAGCATACGTCTATGACTATTGCCTGCTGGAACTCTGTCAGATTATCAAAGCCTCTTGATGTTATACGATTAAAAGTAAGCGAGTCGATATGACGGCTCGCCTGCTTTAATCTTCGTTCTATCTGTTCATCCGGGATAAGATTATGCTCGCTCAGGTACTGTTCTTTACTTGCATATACCATAGGCTCACTCTGCAATCTCTTCTGCAGGATCTACATCAACGAATACAGAATCAACCTTACCATCCTTGCCATTAGGGAATACGAATGTATCACTTAACTGGCGGTTCTGGTAAAGGTATCCGTCACCTTCTGTATGTGCTCCTGGTGCAAAGTAATAGATTGATGAAATCTTAGGTACTGTCTTGCATGTCTGACCACAGGCTACAAGAACATTAATCTTGTGAGAACCCTGAACAGTCTTCTCATAATATCCTGTTGTTTTAGGAGTAGATGTAGGCTTAGCAACAACTGTGTACTGTCCTTCACCCTTCTTCTCATAATATGTCTTACCTTCTGTCTTGCTTTCGTCTGTTGTTAACACATACTTAGACTTAAGTGGTGCAAAACCACCCTCTTCAACATCCCAGTCGAATCTGTCGTAGAATCTTTCATCATCTATAACTTCCATAAGAGTTACACCATCAATATCTGTCACTCTTGTCTCGATACCAAGACCGCCTTCTGCAATCTGAGTCATCTCAATCTTGCGTGTGAACTCCTTAGACGTCTCCAGATTATCCATAATATCTGATGATACGTACATGAGAAGACTTCCGTTAGCCTTATATCTTCTAAGCTTTCCCTTTGCAAGGATAGCCTTTAACTTAGAGAATGTGTTCTCTACTGTGTATTCTGTACCTGCTGTTTCAGAATTATATAAGGCTGTCTTCTGTGCTGCCTGTGCAACCCTGGAGAAGAATAATGCATCTGTCTCAGGAACAACCTGTGTCTGTTCAAAGATACGTGAGATATTCTGGATAGATGCTGTCTGATTAGTTTCATCAACATCTGCCTTATCTACCATAAACTGAACATCTCTATCGTGAGTTACTGTATAAGGAACATCCTTCTGGTTATACTCACCTGTGTTCCATCCACCTGATCTCTTATGATTCTTATAACCACTTACACTCATCTGTGTAAAATGGAAGGTCTTTGCATCTAACCATCTGACATTGTTTGTGATAAATGGTGATGTAAGTGTGCCCTGAATAAGAATTGCTAATAATTCAGGACTCCACTGTTCTGCATAATTTAAATTTGGCATATTATTTTACCTTTTTAACCTTTCTTAATTGAATCTGTTCCATCTCTTTGTAGGAACATTTACATTGCTACCTGCAGAAGACTGCTGTCCATTATTTTGCTGCCCTGCGCCAATCTGGAATTCCTCATTGTTCTCTTTGCTTGGCTTAAGTGCAGGTACATCCTTTAGAACCTGTTCAAGTGCAGCTTTAACATTGTCCTCTGATATCTTTCCATCTGTACCCTTAGCCTTACTGAAATCAGCCATCTTGAGTACATATGGAAGTGTCTTGGAATCTATCCCAAGTGTCATAGCTACCTGTGTAGCTGCCAGTTCTATACGAACCTTTTCTGCTTCCTGATTAGCTGCTGCCACCTGATTCTGTAGCTGTGCTGTATCATTCTGCTGTTGTGCTGTCTGCTGTGCCTTATTCTCCTTGAATGTCGCTATAGCCTGGCTAACTTCATCCTCGGATAGTCCCTGCTGCTGGAAATAGCTTTTAAGCACAGCATTTTCTTTCTTGGCAGTTGCGGTGTCTAACATACTCTGTATTTTGTCATAGTCAATTCCAGCCGCCTGCTGATTATTCTGACCACCCTGCTGTCCTGCCTGTCCATTATTGTTACTTCCCGCGTTCTGGTCGCCGTTACCATCTCCGCCCTCTGCGAAGAACTGTAGATTAATAGGTAATGTCTTTCTCATACCTGTCTCCTTTCCGTTTACCGCCCGTCGGCATTTTCCTAAAGTTTATTGCCATTAAGTTTTGGGCATATAAAAAGGACGTCCATTGCTGAACGTCCCAGATATCAATATGATATTATCTATTTTATTGTATTCAATACTTCTTTGAGCTTATTCACTATAGACCTTTGTCTTGAATATAACATATATATAGTTGCTGCAGATTCGTCATTATCTATAAGAGATTCACCCTCCGCAAATGCTGTCTGAACAAATCCTAATGTTGCTGTTGTCTGTTCCAGTTCATACAAAGCATTCTCAAAATCAATTTTAGCAGACATATTACACCTCCATATTCATCTGTGCGTTAGTGTTCTGTATCTGTTCTTTCAGAACCACAGGCAACCTATAACCTTCAATTATGGCTATTGCTGTATCACACTGTCTACGCTTGATTGACTTGTAGGAAGTAACCTGAAACTGTCTTTTAAGCTCTCTGTAGATATCTGTGTATACCTTACCGCTTAAAGACTTATCGTGATATGCATTGCTGTCTTTGCCGCCTAAAGCGCGTGTTCCAACCTTGCGTACTGCTGTTGTTATTCTGTCGCATTCAATATTCATCAGTGGCATATCCTGCTTAAAGTCTTCCAGCTCCTGCTTAACTTCGTCTATCTTATCATTAACTTCAAGTATTGCCTGGCTCTGTAACTGGAGCTGTTCTAATGCTGTACGTGGCTTGCTGTGCTGTATATGTTCTTCCATATCGTGAAAACGATTGATGTATCTTGCTGTAAATTCTGTTCCCTTTGTGCCTGTAAGCTTATGTGCTATAAATTCACAGCCTTTCTTGGTTACATTGTAGCAAGGCATTACCTTATTCTGACTGTTTTTGTATGTACTTTCTACAAAAAAGTCGGACGGCTGAATTTTGAGCTGTCCTAATTCATTAACATATCCTCTAATATCAGCCAATAAATTCTTATGTAATTTTCCAACCATTTCGGCTACTTCAATGCTTATTATTGTTTGTTCAATTTTATTCATAAATTCAATTTCTCCTTGATTTTCAGAATGAAATCCCTTATTATGAAAAAGGAATTCCTTTTGTGGTTTTCTTTTGAGTAATCACTTGTGTCGCTAAACTTAAAGTGATTGCTCTTTTTTTGTTTTCAGTTCAGTATTTACCAACTCTATTATAATATCTGTAACTGTTCTTCCCTTATTAGCTGCATATATTTTCAACTTTTTATGCAACTCATCATCAATTTTAACTGATAATAATTTCATATACTCTCCTTTCTAACCATTTCGGTTTTTATGTGGTAATATTACTTCCATTTTGGTAGTATGTCAATATTTTTTTACAATTATATTTCTTTTTTTTTTCCTTTATGGTATTATTCATTAAAAGGAGGTGGCTATTTTGTCAAATTTCTCTGAAAATTTAAGACTTCAACGTCAAAAGAAAAACTTAAGTCAAGAAGAACTGGGCAATCTTATTGGAGTATCAGGTGTTACAATAATGAGATATGAAAAGGGCACTCGCGAACCAAAACTTGAAACAATAAAAAAAATTGCCAATGCTTTAAAAATTCCTGTTTCAGATTTAATTGATATAAATTCTCCTATTATTGATAAAGCTACTAATCGTTTTATATCAGGTAAACATCCTGAAGAAATAGAAACTTATGGTGATATAATAGACGACATTGTAATGAATTCAGAATTAGGTTCTACTATTAATAATTATCAATCTGCTGTAGCTGAACTAAATCAATTAAGATTGGATATGATACTCCTATGCTATCAAGCCCTTGATGAAAAAGGAAAAGAAAATTTATGTAATTATGCAAAAAAATTATTAAAAGATGCTCAAAATGAACAATAACTAATATGTATTTTCTTAATTTGATATATATAAGTAAATATCTTAATAAGGAATTGATAGCTTGCCCATTTAAGCAAGACAATCAATTCCTTATTTTCTTTGTATAGTCTTTAATGCAACTTTTATATAAAAATAGCACCCACAGCGTATTGCTATGCGTACTTATTTATTTCTTTTTTCTATTTCATATAAAGTATCCATTATAGTCTGATGATATAATTTAACATCTAAATCATCTTGATACATTTCCATTGTTAATCTATTTTGTAACATTAATACATGCCTTTTAAGCTGTGTCATTACAAAATCATCATCTTCCATAAATATTTCAGATTGTGATTTTTCTTTTTTCACTAGCTCTGGTGGCGGTGAATATCTTTTCAACATACGTTTCCTTTCTGTTGCACCGGTGCAACTTATGTATAAAAATAACAGCTCTATGGCTGTTTATTCAATCTAATCTTCAATTCTCTTAATATCATATGCTACTGCACACTGATGTTCTATTTTACAACCTCTAGCCTTATCCCAGCCTTTAACAAAATATACAACATCCGCCTGTGATAGAAGTTCTATTGATTTTCCTAAAAACCACAATGGCTTAGCTTCTGCTGGAGCTCCTTCAAAAAAAGACTCTATAACTTCTACTTTCTCACCTAATAGCAGCTCTGCATATTCTATTGCCTTTTTCCTTGTTTCTTTTATTTCCTCGTCTGTTTTACCTGCCATAGGCTGGCTAATAAATAATTTTTTCATACTGTCTTGTCCTCACTTTCTTAAAATCGGGTATAAAAATACCACCAATCTTTCGACTGGTGGCTGTTACTTGTTTTCTTTTATTTCTGCTTTATCTTCATTATTGCTTTCTGCCTTTATTGGTCCTTTTTCCAATAATGCAATCAATTCATCAATTGTCATTCCCGGTTTTCCATCTAATATACCATCCATTGAAACACCTCCTGCCTCAATATTACCCTCTCTGTATGCCAACAGAATAGCATTTTTTTAAAAACAAATCAATACACTTATTAATATTATCACTATATTTTTCCTGACACTCTCTCATCAATTCAACCGCTCCATTATAATCAAAATGTTCGCCTTTTGAAATATATCGTACATCTCCTTGATTTGTCACAATGGTCATAGTTTTTATTGTGTCGTGTCTCATAAATACTCCAATATCATTTGCTGAAAAATCTGTTAATCCAGGATGGTTGTGACATAATACCAAAGACTTATCTTTTGCCGAATGCAATAAATGAAACATATCTGAATCAGAATATACATCTACCTCATGCCTTCCACCTTTTATAAATTTAGTTTTTTTATTTGTTATTAAATCTACTACACATGCAACTTCATTACTGTTGTTTTCATCTCTCGCAACTTTAAGTAAGTCCTTATGTACCTCTTTTATAAATTTATTATTATCAGAAGTAAAGCCCTTAGGATTAATTTCATTTACTTTATCTATTGCCTGCTCCGTTATTATAACCTTTTTGCCTCTATTTTTCTGTTTTAATACTTCATTTTCCCATTGTTCCTTTCTAACCGCATATACTTTCTTGTTATCCGGGTCTAAGGAGTACTTAGAAAGCCTATCAAACTGCTCAACCATTCTGCCCGCATACTGCTGCTTCTGGTCTTGCTTGTAATCCTCCTTGACCTGTTCTAACTCTTCCTTGGTAAACTTACTGTCTGGCTCTTCATCCAGCTCCGGGAAATATGTTGTATGTACGTCTTTGCAGTTAGGTCGTCAAGGATGGTAAAGACCCGCTGCTATTGCCGAAGACATTAACGGATAATTACCATCACTTGCATCACCTCCACTCCATACATCATCTATCAGCACCTTACCAACAAATGGAAGGCACTTAGGACAGGCATTAGCACGCTTATTCATAATAACTGTACTAATTCCCCAGGACTGTCTCATCTCCCCCTCTCCGGTTAGATATGCACGCTTATTGGCTGTCTGAATTGCCATCTTAGCATAATCTTTCATAGTATGCCTTGCGCCATTCGCATATTCAATACAGTTGATACCTGCTTTAAGGAAATCCTTTGTCGCCATATCAACTGCTTTCTCATATGTTCCTGCACCCGTATTCGCATACACCTGAGCATTGAATATTATCTGCCGGTATTTATCTTCCGACATTCTAAGCATTGCTTTTTCCGCCCTGTTAAAATCTGACTTCGTAGCTTTAATCAGGGCATTAAGCTTTCTTGTGTTAAGCTTGAAAAAAGCACCCTCAGTGCCTTGTGACACCTTGGATGCTTTTAATCCCTTTTTCAATGCTCTTAATATCTTCTGTTCCTGCTCCGTGCCGCCTGTCTGCCTTGCTGTAAATATCATTGCATCAATTGAACTGTTTATATCGCTGAATCTGCCCGCAAAACGTGTCTTGTTATCTGCTTTATATTTTTCTAAGGCTTTAAGCTGTTCTACCTGCCATTGTGTCCAGTTGAATCCAAGTTCATCTTCTTCCGCTCTGTGTCTGTCAAGATTTCGTATCATAGAAGCAATCAGCTCATCTTCTATGGCTCTAAAGGCTTTCTCTATGTCATAATCTGTGTTAAGTGCCATAAGCTACCTCACTTGTTATCAAAACCTGTGAAACTGTTATCAGCGCCATCAACTGAGAAGCCATCTGCCTGCATATTAAGTGCCGGCTCTTCCATATCAGATATACCCTGCTCAGCCTTAAGCCTTGCTATCTCTTCCTGCTTCCATTCATCATCCTTGGTATCTCCATACAACTCATCAACAGATGCCTCTATGCTCATAATGCCGCCCTGCTTAGCCTTGCTTACTGTCTCAACCTGACTTTCAAAGGATGGGTTAGCATATTCGCCAAATGTCACATCAATATCTATATCCTTAATAGCTGTCTTATTAAGCGTGTCTATGGCATTAAATGTTGCTGTAACCAGCTTAGGAAGAACTTTCTGAAGCTGCTCTACAATGTTATTTCTGCTGTAAAGCGTTGCTTTCTCTTTCTCTCTCTGTGCCTCTGCATTATCCAGCTTCTTAACATCTATGCCTAATGTTGATGGGCTCATAATCCCCTGTAAACAAAGATCCAACGCTGTGATATATGTTGCAAGATAGCTTTCGTGTGGGATATTGCCCTGTACAAGCTCTATCTTATTAACTGTACCTTCTGCCATACTGCCATCTGTTGCTATATATGCATTATCAAAAGCATTAGGCTTTAGCACTTTTCCATCTAGCGGATTCCTTGGCAGCATATTCTCCGGTATATATTCCTTTGTTCTATTCTTCCTTAAGGCATCCATCCATTGTGACCATGCTTCATCCAGCGCATCAAAGTTATCTATCTTTGCATCAAATATGCTCTTGCCTCGTCCTTTATACTTGGCTGACTTATAGAACATAAGAGGAACAGCCATTATAAACTTGTCATTCCAGGTAACATCACTAAGATGTGCCAGCTCCGGTATAACACTTAAATCATATTCCCTGCCGCCTCTTGTAAGCTCATAATGTATGTAGCCTATGCCATAATGTTCAAGTAATACATATTCCTGCCTCTGGACGTTATGCACAGTCTTAAACACTATCTCCTTAACTCTTCCCCTGTCCCTAATAATCTCTGTCTTATCACCAGAGTAGAATTCCAATATAGGATACTTGCTAAGGTTCGTATCGAACGATATCTTGAATGCTCCATCACCGATATAAAGCGTTTCTGTTATTGCCTGCTTAACTAGCTCAATGAAATCATTTTCCTCTGCTATCTTATCCCATTCTGTCTGCCTGCTGCCAGCATCTATTAAATTCATATCATCTGTTACTATACTGGCCAGCATATCGCATAACATAGCAGGGAGACCTACGTGTATCTTTCTTATCTCCATACCTATTGTACAGGATGCAGACCAGAACCTTGTCTTGTTACCATCTATCTGGCTGTATAGCTGTGACAGTTCTTCACTCTCACCTCTGTACCATATCTGGTTCTTTATGGCATTTCCCTCATAATCAAGAGTTTCCTGTATACTTATGGATCCATTAACAGCCGGATGGATGTGCAGCCACGTTCTTATTCCTGTTTTTATCTTCTCTGCCATACTTGTAAATATGTTCACCTCTCTCACTCTCCTATCTGGAATTATGTCTTATTCTCTATACCTATCCTGCTTCGATAAGGAATCCAGCCATACTGTACGCTGTTTACCATATGGTCATTGCCATCCTCAGGCTCACAGTCCTTATCTTCAAGCCACGAATACGTTTCTAACTCTGTCTTGTAATTCGTGCACGTATCGACAATATAAAAGCTTGGCTCTCTGCCCTTCTTGTCGTTAAAGGACATCCAGCCAAGCTGTAAGTTAATTCTATCTATTATGGTTACTTTCTTATACGCATTATTGAATATATACAGGCATTCATGATGTTCTCTCTTATACTTGGCAAATTCTGTTATTGTCGCCTGATCCGCGTTATCAACAAATGTATTCTTTGCCATGCCGCCCCATTCTTTTCTGTTGCGTTCCAGGAAGTCTATGTAATTCCTTACTGTATCACTTGGAGCTATTGGTATATCAAGTTCCGCATTGTTATATACCTTTTCGTCTAGCACCATTAACTTGCCCTTATTGGTTATTCCCATATAAGACATTGCAATAGTATCTGGGCTCTTTGTTGAATATGCCGTATCAAGACCGCTTGTATATATTACAAACCACTCTGTCTGCTTATCGTCATATTCTCGTTTAATAAATGCCTTTGCCTGTTCCTTTGTAATAACATGTCGTTTGCAGAAATTGGAAAAGACAAGACCTGTAGCCTTGCCTCTTAATCCTAATATCTTGTTTTTATATATCTTAGTACCAGGAGGATAGCTCATTTTCTTCTGTTCTATCTTCTCAGGTGTCATAGATACGTTATCTTCAAATGTGAAGAACCAGTATACCCAGCCTTTAATAGGCTCACAGCCATTAAGGTCCTTCCATATCTCTTCCGGCACATCTGCCTTGTACTTATCAATCGGTCTAGCGTGATTGATGTATTCGCTGTATATGGGTAATGTAGGTGCATCAGGATTAAGTGTGCCTACAAAGTATTCAGAACGTCCGAATATCTCTCGTATGAAGTCTATGTTAGCTGTATTGCACTCATCTACCCACACACAACCAAACTGGCTTCCAAGTGCATTTTTCCATTTACTGGCATTATCATAGCCAAGAATATATATTATCTTGGTACTGCTGCCAGTTTTGAATTTAATATGTGGAAGTTTATTCTCTTTATCACCATTACCACAGTATTCAAGATTGGGAAATATCTGCAGCAATCCCATATCAGCATTTATTATATTCTTCTCAATAACACCTGTTGTATTACCTGCTATAACATGCAGCTTCATATCTGATTCAGCTACATTCATAATGAACTTAACAGCTACTGTTGTTGTCTTTCCGGAGGCAGTTGAACCCTCTAAGAACTCTGCTCTTGCAGGTGTGTCTATGTAATCCCAGTACTTATCACTTAGAAGCATCTGGCTCACCCCTTGCTTTACGCTGTGCAAGAAGCTCCTGTAATTCACTCCTAGTTGTATCGTTTACATTGGCTTCTATCTTGTCTGTAAATATACCTAAATGCTTGCCAAGAAGCTCTAAGGCCTTAACCTTGTCACAGGACTTAACTTCTAATCCATCTCTACCCTTCTTGATAACAGCAAGAGCTCTTTTCTGTTCCTCTGTAAGTTCTTCTGTAAGCACCGGCTCTACTGTTCTATACATAACAGGCTTACCATCTTTATCCAGTACATCCACAAGTGCTCCACCCGCTTCTACTTGCATCTTCTTTTCAACCACGTGTGCATAATCCGCATTATTAGAAAAAGCTATCAAGGCAAGTTCCTTGATAACTCTCTCCTGGGTTATCTCTGTACTCCTTGATAGCTCTTTTTGTCTTTTTGCTATATATTCCTGCACCTTAACATTTCTTAACAGTCTTGATGCCGTCTGTTCTGCTGTCTTCGGTGAATACCCTGCCCTGATAGCTGCCTGTGTGGCATTAAGGTCTATAAGGTATTCTTCACAGAATCGCTTCTGTTTATCTGTTAATGCCATACAATCAGCTCCTTTCTGGCATAATAAAAGACCTCATTTTAAAAACAAGGTCTTCACACTATATTACTTATTTTTTTTATAATATTTATCGTATTCAATTTTATTACCAACAAATTCTATTACTGACACTATCATAACAGCTATATCTAATGCTGTCAGCGTGCCAGCAAATATACTTTGTGCTAAATTAATACTTGTCAATACAATAACAAAAAAATATCCTGCTACTTTCCAAGTTGAAACTGCATCATGTTTTTTATCTTTAGAAAATATCTTTATACCTCCTCCTACAAAAGCCATTATAAATACGAAAATTAATACAGATAAAAATGCTACTTTCATAAATATCCCTCCTTATATATTTTATATATCGTCAGGTTGCTTATATTTCTTAAGAGTTATTAAAAAAGACACCAGCCTTAAGCTAGTGCCTTACGATATGGAGGTATACACCCTTTTATTAATGTTAGGAGAATGGTGCTAGCTCTCACCAGCACCACCGGGGATATTATTGAATTCAGACTTGCGTATGTCTGTGAAACAATGCACCTTACATCTGTTCCACGATAAATATTACCACATATAAAACGAACAGAACGAACAAAACGAACAGACTTTTATTTTTCTTTCAAAAATCTTTCAACAGCCATCCTGCATCCATCTGCAGTATAATGTTTTCCCATGCTATGTGCAACTTTTATCCAGGAATATTTGTTAATGTATCTGTACGTAATCATCCTCCTCATAGTGCTGCTCTTTATCTGGTATATGTAATGCTCTGCAAGTGCTATCTGCTGTTCTATCTTCCCCAGAACATCTTCCTGCTGTGACTTTCTTAACATTAATAATGCCATCTGATTATCATACTCCGAATATGGGAAGCCTTCTATCTTGAAATGCTGCTTGCCACCATTTCCGCCTGATACACTATCTATTACAGTATATCCTTCCTGCTCCATCTTACTTATCCTTTTCTCTATCTGAGATATAGATTCTTTTAATGATTCTCTCTCCTTTACCAAGTCTTCATACTGTATCAATATTTCTTTGATATTGTACTGTTCTTCCACTCACTACACCTCTCAAATATATTTTTGTATAAAAAAATGCCAACCATCAAATAATGACGGCTGACATAAATTCAACTTAAAAATTGTATAAAAGATATAACACCGAAAAATATTGATAATATAATACTAATTATTCCTATTACATCTTGTCTTTTTTTACTTTTATCTTTCTCATAAACTGTATCTTGCAATTGTTTTATTTCAATTGCAACTTCTTCTACTGTCTTTTCATACTTATCAGTTTCTTTATCATCCCTATAATCAATAAGCTGTTTTATCAATACATTATTTGCGCCATCTAATATATTCATTGGGAATATTTTATTGTAATAATGTATCAAGCTTAATATATATTTTTTAAATTGATTCTTATCTTTTTCTTCAACTTTAAAATCATACTTTTTCAGTTGGTCTGCGTTGAATTCTATTAAATATTTTTCTAATATAGTTTCTATATTTCCATAATATCTTTCTAATTCATCATTTCCATTGATAATATGTTTGTATACAATTTCTAATTCACTAATGCATTGATCATATTCATTTTCTCTATAATATGACACTAATATATTACCAACTGATTTAAACATCTTCTTTTTGCCAATAAAAAAGATAATATCTTTTGAAAACAATATTAACATCCAATATAGATAGCCCATTAATATAACACATATTGCAATAAAAGCAACTACTATTAATATAGATTGTATATTTGTCATTTGTTTCTCCTTAATGTTACATTATAATTTATTATATACAATTTAGCGTCATTATTCAATTATCAAAGAACATTTTATAAATCTTATTGACTTCTTTTTAGGAGTACCTTATACTTGCTCCTACAAGGTACTCCTTGTGTTTGGACAATCCCTATGTGCTGGCTAGGCTGTGAGGGATTGTCTTTTTTCATTTCTTTTTTTATCTGCCAATATTATGAGAATATTAAAAAAATTCTTTACATTCTCAGAAGCTTCCATACTATCCGCGAATTCTACACACTTCTTGAAATTTTTCTCTGGCATGTCAATTAAATTTTTTAATATTCCAATTATCTCTAAATCATTCATATTATTATCTCCTTTGTTTTATTATAGTTTCATTATACACTATAACGCAACATTGTCAATACTCCAATGAATACTTTTACACTATATTGAATATTTTTATTCAATAATGTATAATGTTGTAAAAGGAGGTAAATAATATGAGTAACGATATCCGTAATGAAATCAAATCATACATTGCTAAAAGCGGTATGACATTAACCGAAATCATATCTGAATATAATAAAACTCACGAACCAACTACAACTCAAAACATTTCCAACAAATTAACTCGTGGAACAATTAAGTATAGCGAATGTCTCGCTTTAGCTGATATAATGGGATATGATATCACATGGGTTAAGAGAGGGTAATACCTCTCTTTATTTATGCTAAAAACTTATTAATAAAATACTGCTGCCCTCTTCCAGTCACTTTAGTTGTTCGATTTATACGAACTGAACCATCTGGATTATTTATTGTACTTTCTTTAACCTCAAATAAGTTCATATCCATGCTCTTCTGCGTTGGCATATTGTAATCTGAACCGTTCCGCTTTATTAAGTACCCATTTTCACGCAACCACAAAAACAATCTCTTTTGCCCCATATCAACACCATTCTGCTTAATCAGTTTGGCTAAATCACCAATCAATATTGATGTAGTACTTGTAGCTACTGCATCCGCAAATATCTCTTTAGGTTTCATTCTATGATTATCTTCTATGAGCTTTGAATTATCTATCTTAAGACTGTCTATGGTCTTATTAGCTAATTTCAGCGCTCTAGCCATAACCTGTTCAGGTGTGTTCCACGCCTTTTCTAAATCAATTAGATACTGACGTACTGCTTTACCTTCTGAGGTACGCTGAATCATACATATCTGTTTTGCCATATCAAGTGATATGTTATAATCGACTTGAGGTCTTCCCACACTTTCTGATATTTTACTCATTTTTGAGTAAAAGTCTTCTCCCTCTGAAAATCCATATTCGGTCATTCTTTGAAACCAATCATTAAATCTTGTCTTAATTTTTAATTCCTCATGAAGCTCTCTGGCTGATACTGTCTGTGTCTCATTATTTACTGTTATTAAAGTATTCATAAATTTACATCCTCCTGTTTTATATAATAAATAATTTAAAAATCCTAATGTAACTTCTAATTACTTTTGAATTAACTTCCTGTCTTTCGTATGCTTGGAAGCACCTCTGATGTAACCCAGTCTGTAAATCTCTCTGCGCTGTCTTTACGGCTCTGAAAGATTGTCTTATAAAGGTTGGCTTCATTAATAAATGCAGCTTCCTGTTCTCTGCCTAATCTGTCTATGACCTTACTTGTAGTAACCCCATCTGTTTTAAGTCTTGTTTTAACTCTGCTCGACTTGGCTTGGACTAACCTTTGACTTAGATGGACTAAGCTCAACCGCACTAATCTTGCTCGCACAATCCACAACTACTGTCTGTGATACTGGATGAATGACAGGCTCCTCATCCACACCGCACTCTTTAACCCTGCTCTGAGAATCAGCAGGCTTTGGATCCATACTACCAGTAATGTCTTCCACCATAGCCGTTATACACTCCCTAAGGTTGCTGATTTTATCTTCCAGATACTTTCCAATCTGGCTCTTTATAAAGTCAGATGTATCTGTGGCTATATCCTTAAGTCCTGGAACATTCTCAAAAGCTGTGTACCCGATATTACGTCCATCTTCTGTCAGCTCCGCCTTGTATAACACCTCTGGATTTATCTCCTCATAGGCAGACTTCACCTGTAAAAGCCTGTCAGTTTCTGAAACAAGATCCTTACCGAACCTGTTAAGATACTCTAAATCTAACATGCATACTCCTTCCGTCAGTTACTAAGCAGCGAGTCATAAAACTCATCTGACCGCCGTTCACGCTGACTATAATTTGTAAATTTATTTTTCTTTGCGCGCGCAGGCGCTATATTATTTAGTTTTTGTTTTTGTTTTTGTTTATATATGGCTACGGTTTCTCCTACGGTTTGTACTTCGGTTTGTACTACGGTTTCTCCTACGGTTTTCCCTACGGATTTGAAAGTACAAATTTTATATTTATTGGGACTTCCTTTTTTTCCTCTCTGGAATTCTATCAGCCCTGCTTCTATTAATTTATTTCTGTTTTCGACTAACGTAGCCTCTCTTGACATCTGACAACGAGACATTACTCGCTGGTTATCTACTTGTATCCACTCGCACCACCCTGCCATATTATTGATACTTAATAACTTGTAGTACAATAATTGCGCAGCACTCGGCAAGTAATGACTTTCGAGCCACCTTTCAAACCCGTTCAGTTGTTTTATATAGTCGATTCTCTGCTCTGTATTCACGGCTTCACCTCTTCCAGCACCACTTCTATACGTGGATTATGTTTATCTATGAAGAAATGGTCCTCAAAGCCTACTATGTTATTCCATCCGTCATTATCAAGCACCTTACACTTAACAAGTGCATCCTGTATGAACTTATGTGCAACCCCTGCTATATTATCAAGGTCACGCTTTCTGTTAGGCTCATAGAATGTGTATTTAATCCGGACTGGATTATTTATATGGGTACGCTTAAGATTAAGCCTTATAGCGTTAGATATGATCATCTGATACTGCTGCTTCATATCGTTGCCCGTACTATGCCGGTTATGAAAGCTTCTTTCTGCTTTCAGGTATTCGTTTAATCCTGGAAGCGTACCCTTGATTGTAAATGTATAGAGCATTCAGCTCCTTTCCGCCCTGTGGAAGTATGTACCACAGGGCTTATATGTATTTCTGTGACAACGTAGATGTGTGATATTATAAAGTCACAGATAACTCCTTCCATATCTTTTCCTAAATGCTTCTCTAGCTGGATCATTCTCATATCCATATAATTTATGATAATATTCTTTCTCCCAGGCTAACTGACCAGCAATCTTACTAAGCTTTTCAGCAGCGCTATTATTATGTATCTGCCTAATTCCACCAGACATATTATGTTCATCATCACATACAGGTATTTTAATGCCATCCTCTTCTGCTAATTCCCTAATTCCTATGCCGAATAATAAATGATGCTCTGTCTGTGTAGGCTTTCCACATAATGCACAATATCCTGAATATCTCGTTACTACACTATCTGTTTTCATCCTATACCTCACCTATCAAATCACTTGACCATATTGGCGCTTTAAGAACCTTTGTATGTTTACAATAATCACATTGCTCACACCTTATAGGATCTATTTCGTTATTCTTAAGTGCTAATATCTTAGGTACATTACTTTCAACCTCTGCTAAAGCCTCATCAAGAAACGACTGCTCACATGCTATAACCTGTATATCTGGCTCTTTCTCTTTTGATACTGCTGCTATAAAGAATGGGAGTTTTTTCCCTGTATTAATCTCAACAATCTTCTGATAAACAGCTCCCTGGATGTAATATCCCCACTCATGCAGAAAATTCATATTGCCAGCATCAGCATGATAGAAAGTTTTTGTTATACTCTGACAAGTCTTAAGGTCAACAATACACTTATCCTTGATATAACTATCAATCTTAATTTTCCATTTAGCACCGAACATATCAGCGGTCATTATTACCTGCTTTTCACCACTCATGTAAGCCATAAATAAATCATCACGTTCACATCTATTAATCATTTCATTGGCCTTAATATATTTAGCCATAAGGGAACCATCTTTCTTAAACATGCAGGAGTGCTGTGCTTTGAATGTATCAAGAGTTCCTTCAAAATGTGCATCAACATAAGAACCAACCATAAGTGCATCAGAATCTTCCATATTCTCAACCCACTCTTCATTAAGCTTTGCCAATGCATAAGCTTCACATCCCGGACGGCCAAGTGAACCAACAAAATTCTTATACTGCGATACACTTAAATACTCCTTATCGGCTTCTGTACTATAATAATTCTCACTTGTTAGTAACATCTGCAGTACCTCCCATAGGATTAGGAACTTCCTCTTCTACCGGAAAATAATCTTCAGCTTTAGCCTGTCCGTCTTTAAGGGCCTTATATACTCCCTTTAGGTTAATAAATTCATCTTCTCCGAAATCCGCACAATTACGTTCCGCATACTTTTCTATCTGTTCTCTTGTAACTTTGAATTCAACTTTAAATGCATTAATAAGCTTAGTTACTCTTTCATTAATAGGCTCCTTGCCTATTCCTTTCCTAACTGTTTCCTTGCACTCTCCAACAGCCATATCTACAACATCTCCTGGTATAACTCCAAGAATACATGCCCTCATTCGTCTTGCACCAAAGTTAGCTGTCGCCTCATAGATATCTCTACTATCTGTAAGCTGATATGTACCCTTCTTAGTGTCTCTCTTATGCTCTACTGTAAATATCTTGGTTACTCTTGTATTTGATTCCAGATCCCATGCATATGCCATCATCTCTGATGCACCATTCTTCTGTTCAAGCTCTATAACACCATAATCAATATTACCCCAGTTCTGAGCAAGCGCTTCTGCAAGCCTTATAGATGGTCCCATAACCGTCTGTCCGCCTCTTGGATAAGAATATATAGCCTGCTCTGCTAAAGTTGCCCTTTGGCACGTTCTCTTGATTCTCTCCATTGCATCATATTCATCTCTTGGGAACTTCTTAGCCATTACTATTGCCCCCTGAACTTCCTGTGCCTGTCTGCTTATCATCATCTCTGTCTGTGATGTTTTAGTAACAGCCATCTGCTGTCCCATTGGTATCATGTTATCCATTTATTTTTTCCTCCTCGTTAATTCCTAATATAATCTTTACCTCATCTGATGACACATACTGTTCTTTACTAAATTTATCTTTTAATATGCTAATCTGAATACTTTTCTTTATGAGTTTCTTATACTCTTTGACTGATATTGTTATGTTTTTTCTCATCATTCATTCCTCCAAATATAAACTGATACTGTCCGTTCCTAGACATCCTAAACTGTCTTAAGTAACGCTGCCTTTCATCCTGGCAATCACATTTCTCTCCAGGATCCAGTCTTGCGCCACAATGTAAACATTTGTAATTCCACATTGCTTTTTACTCCTAAATGTTCTACACTATAATTGATGTTTTTAATTAAGTTGCGGTGTTGTTAGTGCTACTAGCTCACCGCAGCTCTTTTTATATATTTCTTAATCTGTAATCACCTATTTGAACACCTGCTTTACACTCCAGCCTGTGAAGCCTTAACATCCACTTGGATGCATCTTCGATTCTTCCATCTGCAATAGCTGCATTGATTCTCTTATTAAATGCAATTATTTCCCCGGTTATCCTCATTGTTTTATTTTCTCCTTTATCATTTTCTGCTTAATAACACTTCTGGCATATCTTTGAGCTGCTTCCTTAAGATCAGCAACTGCTTTAGCCCTTTCGTCCTCTGACAGTTGTGGTGAATGCACATTCACAACACACCCATCAGGGAATACTGTTGTTTTTAAATCGTATTTCATACATACCACCTCTTACGTTTATACTTACTGTCTTATATGCTTCTGCTGATTGTCCTGATTACTGCTTTTAATCACAATATGACCTGTGGCAATGTGGACAGCCTGTTACTAATGTTGAGCCGGCCTTTTCAACTGAAATACCAGTCTTATATCCGCCGTGGTCAATCTCTTTATAGATATCTTCGTTACAGTTCCAGCACCTTCCACCCATTGGTGCAAAGTGTGGATAACCTTTCTCCTCACAGTACTTATCCTGTGCCGCTCTTGCTTCACTTGAATTAAAATGCTCCATAATATCACCTCTTCTTATCATCTCTGCATAAAACTAATATTGTTATGCAGATAATCGTTGTTATTGCTACTGCTGTTGTGTTCATATCTTCTCCTTTTTATGGTCTTGTATCCACATCAATAAGACTTTCTGTATGAAAATACATCTTGTAATGATATGGGTCTGAATGTGTTCCTGTTATATCCTCAACAACATACATTGTGTAATCATTGAGATATATGTAATTCTTTCTGTATTCATCTGCGCCGGTTTTAACCGTACATACAAGTTCATTTTCACTATCATTGCTTATGCTCATATAGCCTTCTGCTTCCATAATGATTTTATCTGTACGTGCGTTGTATACTGTTATTTTTCGTTCACACTCAAAATAATCTGCCTGCTTTGACATATTGTAATTAACTTTATCTGCTTCACTACAACCTGTCATTGTTAATGATGCACCTAATATTAAAGCTGCTATTATTGTGTTTTTTCTCTTTATCATTCTTCACTCCTTAAGCTGATCTCATCTATCTGTGGTAACTACAGAGTTAAGTAAATGTATATTTACTCTCTCTCTCGCTCTCACCTCCTTGTTATATTACTTGCTTTGAATGTTTACTTGAATTTATTTCAAGTTAAAATTCAAAAAAAAAATTAAAATTTTATCTGATTAAGAGTTACACCGAAATGCTCAGCAAGAGCTCTAACCTTACTTACCGCCACATTAGATATATCTTTTTCCCACGAGCAGTATGTTTGAGGAGAAATTCCGATTTTGTTGGCAACTTGCTCCTGTGTTTCGTTTTTTCTTACTCTTAATTCTTTAACGGAGAACTGCATTTCATTTGTATTCAACTTTTCATCACCTCATTTCAACTTGAATTATTTTCAAGCATATGTTACTTGATTTATATTCAAGTGTCAATACCTTTTTTGAATTTATTTCAAGTTTTTTTATCTTTTTATCAATTCTACTTGAATTTTCTTCAATTATATTATATTATTCAAATATAAATTAAGAAGGGCGGTGACATTAATATGTGCCTTGGTGAAAACATACGTTTTTTAAGAACTAAAAAAGGATATTCTCAAGATGACATAGCCAATATGCTTGGTTATAAATCATTTACTACAATACAAAAATGGGAGTCTGGTGTTTCTGAACCACCACTTAAAGCCTTAAAGAAATTATCTGAGATATTTAATATAGATATGAATGATTTAGCTACAAAAAAACTCTCTTATAATACTAATGAAGATAATAATGTATATTATCTTGATGATGATGCAAGAGATATGGCTCAGTTCTTATATGAGAACCCTGACTATAAAGTTCTCTTTGATGCATCACGCAAGGTTAAAAAAGAAGATATTCAGTTTGTAAAGGAGATGATTGACCGAATGTCTAACAACAACGATTAACAGTAAGAGGGTGAAAAGAAATTGGATACTAATATTGTATACGCTGATATGCCTGTGACAATTAAGGCATACACTATGCATTGTAATGATGATACATACACTATCGTATTAAACTCTAGGCACTCCCTAGAGCAGCTTATGAAAGCGTATCATCACGAGATGAAACACATTGAAAATGGAGATTATGACAAACAGTGCAAAGATGTTCAGGTAGTTGAAATATTTGCACATAGAGAAAAATAGGGGGATACTGAATATGGGATTATTTAAGAAAGACTTTAAAAACTCAAATATAAAAAGTATAAATGACATAACAAAAATAGGGATTAATGATACGATAGATGGAACACCTTCGTACTATGCTCTTCAAAGATTGGCAACAACATTTAAACGAAATAAAGAAATGGACTTAGCTATTGCCTGTTTAAAACATTCTAATGAGCTATCTGATATGTATGACAGACCTCCATTATTAGAAAAGGATTACTTACGTCTTGTTAAATTTCTTCAACAAAATAAACAATATGAAGCTGCTGAAGTTGAATTTAATAATATTTGCAAACGTCATCCACAATTTGCAGATAAGCGAATATCTAACCTAGCAAGAATTAATGAACAATTAAACAAAGCTAAAATACTCAAGTGTGATACTGTATTTTTAACAACCAATAGCACTTGCCCTATTTGTTCTAAATACAATAATCAGCGATTTTCTATTAAGGGCAAAAAATATCCTAAGATACCATCTGAAATTGTTAAAAATGGAGGCTTTGATAAAGATTGTATTATTTCATTAACCATTGATATTGAAGATTCATTAAATTAACTATGTTATCGGCTTTGAACCAACCTTTTATGTGTTGGAGATGTGGGAATGACTATTGACACTAATATACATTCAAGATACACTACTCTTGAACGTACTCTGGTGTCCTTCGGGCCCAGAGTCTTTTTACGTTTTGCCAACATTATGAAAACGTTCATAATATAACTTTTTTATAATATAATAGTATTATAAAATTTGATTTTATTACTTATAAGTAATATACTAAAGGAGATGATAATATTAACTTAAAAGAAGCACTAGAGGAATTAATGAAATCACTAACAAAATACACAAATGAATATGGTTTTGTATTCCACAAAGCATTTTTACGTGAATTAAGTGATTTATTGAAAGATGTAAAAGGACACGAGGGTGAGTTATTCAAGATTCTCAACAAGCAGCTTGCATTTCTTGTTTCATTAAAAACACGTATAAATGATGCTGATAGTAATGAGATTCTTAAATATAAATCTGAACAATTATATTATTCTCTTCACTTAAAATCGAAGAACTTTAATATAAGATTTATAATTACATTTTATGATAATACTACACCTGTTTTCCTTGTAGCTTTCTATGAAAGAGATGGAAAGCGCGCAACAGACTATTCTCAATATGAAGTTCCTGCTAAAGAAAGATATAGTGACTTAAAGGAGGCTTTACAATGAGTAAAAAATTCGGGGATTTGAATGACTTATTTGCAATTTTTGAAAACGTTATCAGTACAGCAGACGTAATCTCTGCTGATTGCCAAGCTAAGATATCATCTGCTATTGTGAAAAAAAGAATAGAATTAAATCTTTCTCAAAAAGCATTTGCAGAAAAGTTAGGTGTAAGTCAAGGTATGGTTTCCAAATGGGAAAGTGATGACTACAATTTCACTATTCAATCACTTGCAGATATTGCTGCAAAACTTAATATGCATTTACATGTGGAGCTAGTAGATGAAGTTTCTGATAATCCACAATATATTACACCTAATAATTATAATTATTATTCATCTAACAATGTAAAATTCACAAGTCCAAAAGTTATATCTATATCCAAGTATAAGTCAGATATATATAACTCAAAAGAAGACCCTAAAGAAATGTAAATGGAGGATTTTATTATGATGCAATATGCAAACGGTTTTTCTTGTGCTTTGAGTGCAGATAGTGGAGAGCTTATTATAAGATTTCTTCAGCAATCACCTGTATTCAAAGAAGATGGTTCTACTGAGGAATCAAAAATCAATGAGGTTACTGAAATTATCATGCCAAATAATGTTGCTAAGCAATTAGCATATGCACTTGATAGTTTAGCCAATTCTGAATCTGAGCATTAATTTAATTATATCGAAGTTACAATACAAATGAAATCTGAGGACAGAACGGGTAGCCGTTACCCTAGTTGGAGATGTGGGAATATCACCCCACCTATTTCATTTGTTAGTAAGGTGGTAGCTTCGGTTACCACCTTTTTTACATTATATAAATAAAAGCCCCTGTGCTACCAACACAAGAGCTTTTACCACGATACTTACATAAGCTGTGCTTATGATATAATACCGCCCTAGACAAGCCATATTATATCATTCATAGCACCGCTTTTGCAAGTGGTGTTATTTTTGTACCCATTTTTGAGTTGCACCGGTGCAACTTGCATATATTTTACAGAAAGGATGATTAATATGGTATCTTTTGACAGTATTATTATCTATCTTAGAAAGTCCCGCTCTGATGATCCGGCGCAGACTGTTGAAGAAGTACTTGCAAAGCACGAACATATACTTCAGGACTATTGTATGAAAGAATATGGCAAAGCTATACCAGAGAAACGTATATACAGAGAAGTTGTCTCCGGAGAAACTATACAGGACAGACCTGTTATGCAGCAGCTTCTTAAAGAGCTGGAAACAGGTAATATATCTGGTGTACTAATCGTAGAGCCACAGCGATTATCAAGAGGTGACTTACAGGATTGTGGCCAGATTATCAATTCATTCAGATACACTAATACTGCCGTTATTACTCCGGGAAAAACATACAATTTATCTGATGAATATGACCGTAAGTTCTTTGAGATGGAGTTAACTAGGGGAAATGATTATCTTGAATATACTAAAAAGATACTAAGCAGAGGCCGTGTTGCTTCTGTAAGACAGGGTAACTATATATGCTCTGTACGTCCATATGGCTACAGGAAAATAACTTTAGGATCCGGTAAAGATAAATGCCACACCTTAGAGATAATCCCAGAGGAAGCTGATGCAATAAGACTTATGTATCACTTATATCTTGATGAGAATATGGGATTTACTAACATTGCAAGAACGCTTGATAGCCTGCACATAAAGCCTCTTAAGTCTGATAACTGGTCTGCTGCCACCATCCGGGATATGATAGACAATCCCATATACATAGGCAAGGTTGTCTGGAACAGCCGTAAAGTTGTAAAGAAATGGGAAAACGAACAGATAACGAAAGTGCGCCCACGTAACAAAGGTGATGATGTTATATGTGTTAATGGCCGGCACGAGGCAATAATAGATGAACACACCTTTGAAGCTGCCAGAAATAAAAGAGGTCTTACTCCTAAGATTAAGAAGTTCAAGGAACTACGCAACCCACTTGCTGGTCTTCTCTTCTGCGGTACATGCGGCCACGGTATGTCTATGAAAAAGTATGTTGATAAGAGAAGCCATACTGGAAAAGTCACTACTGTTATGCTCTGCAATCAGCAGGCAGTATGCCACACTAAGTCTGCACAGTATGAAGATATTCTGGCAAAGATTAAAGTATCTCTTGCCAACGCAATATTCGACTTTGAAATAAAGCTTAAGGAACAGGAAAATAATAATATTGATATGCACGAGCTCCGAATGTCAAGTCTTTTAGATGAGCTTAACAGATTATACAGTAAGGATGTAAGACAGAAGGATGCCTATGAGGATGGCATATACACCAAGGAAGAATATATTGAGCGTAATTCTAAGCTGCAGGAGCGTATACTTAATGTGAAGGAAGATATTGCTGATGAAAAGAAGAATATTCCGGTTAAGATTGACTATGAGGATAAGATCATAACATTTAAAGACTGCCTGGCTTCTCTTGACGATCCAAACATATCCGCAGCGGATAAGAACATTCTTTTAAAGAGCTGCATTGATAAGATAATCTACTATAACGATATGCCATCTAAGCCAGGAATAGGAAGATATATAGAGAATTCTTTCAGATTGGAGATTTTCTTAAAGCTGTGAACCCGCTGTTTATGGGCATTTACTATCATATCCAATGGTTAGGAGCTAATGAATTAGGACATTTTGAAATGATTAGCACTATGGTTCATCAGCTTACAAGAAATCTTTCAATGGAACAGATTAAGGGAACTCCTTTTGAAGCCTACTATGTAGATCATACAGCAGCCGTATGGCCTCAGGCTGCTGGTGGAATTCCATTCAATGCCTGTGAATTCCAGTCAAAGGGAGATGCTATAACAGACATAACTGAGGATATGGCTGCAGAGCAGAAAGCTAGAACAACATATGATAATCTTATACGTCTTTCAAAAGATGACCCGGATGTACTCGATCCTTTAAGATTTTTAAGAGAGCGGGAAATCGTACATTTCCAGCGCTTTGGCGAAGCACTTTCTATTATACAGAGCAAACTTGATTCTAATAATTATTATTTTTATAATCCTGAGTTTGATAAAAACTGTGGTTGCAAAAAGTAACGTTATTGTGTGGCTGCCGATTTGACAAACATAACTAAAATAGTTTATTTTTATTAGCAGGTTAAATTCGGCAGCCATTATAACTATATCAGATAAAAAATGACGTCTTAGTGTGAAAATAAGATTTTTCACACGCAAGATTTGTGCTTCGCACAAACTTGAGATGCGCAAAGAAACAGCGCAAGAATGGAGGATTACTATGAAAGAAAAAATATATAACGTACCTGTCAATGATGCATTTGGGACAGACACTGAATGTCCTGTATGTGCTATGTTTGAAAAACTTGAAAATGATGCCATAGAATATACTATGGGACCAAGCTATATGGAAGATGACATACGTGCTGTTACCGATAAAAAAGGGTTCTGTCAGAAACATATCAAAAAAATATATGAGCAGAACAACCGCCTTGGTTATGCACTCGTCATGAAAACACATATGGATTTTGTCATTAAAAATATTGAAGCTTTTAATCAGGATAAAGGTTCTGGAAGAAGTCTTCTAAAAAAAGGAAAAGAAGCTTCTGTGTGCAGTTATATAGAAGAACTTGATAATTCCTGCTTTGTATGCGATAAAATAGCTGATACTATGGAACGTTATGTTGATACTATATTTTACATGTATAAACATGATAAAGAATTCAAAGACGTTCTTTCCAAATGCAAAGGCTTCTGTACAAGTCATTATGGACTTCTTATGAAAAAATCAAGTGAAAAACTTGGTGGAAATGATTACACAGAATTCACGAATCTTATCACTACACTATATCTTGATAATATGAAAAGAGTGCGTGATGATGTTGAATGGTTTATCAACAAATTTGATCATAAATATGCTGATGCACCATGGAAAAATGCGAAAGATTCTCTAGTACGTGCAACATTAAAGGATACAGGATGTAAACTTTAAAATTAAATAAAGGCTCGACATTAATACATCCTAATGGATGCCATAATGTCGAGCCTTTAAGAAATTTTGAAATCCCATTTTAGATATGTGAAATCTTAATTAATAAGTCATAACCTCATACCCATCATCTGTAACGTGAACCATTATCTCCCACTGTGCTGAATATGAATCATCTTCTGTATATATAGTCCAGCCATTGTCATCATCAACATATACGTCAGGATATCCAGCATTAATCATTGGCTCTATTGTAAATACCATTCCTGGTGCCATAACCATGCCTGTTCCCTTCTTGATTACATAACTCACAAAAGGTGTCTCATGAAATTCCAGACCTATACCATGTCCTCCGACCTCACGTACTACAGAATAACCATTTTCCTTTGCATGTTTACTTATAGCATCAGCTACATCTCCAAGATGTCCCCATGGTTTAACCTGTGCAAGTCCAAGTTCAACACATTCTTTAGCAACATCAACAAGCTTTTTATGTTCCGGCGAAACATTTCCTATACAGAACATTCTTGATGAATCAGAAAAATAACCATTAAGAATAGTCGAACAATCTACATTTACAATATCTCCGTCAGCAAGAATAATATCCGATGACGGAATGCCATGGCACACTTCGTTATTAATGGATGTGCATACACTCTTTGGAAATCCCTCATAGTTAAGAGGGGCTGGAATGCCTCCCATAGCCGTTGTCTTTTCATACACCATTTCATCTATTTCCTGCGTTGTCATACCAGCCTTTATATTTTCTGCAACATAATCAAGTACAGCTATATTTATCTTACTGCTCTCTCTCATGCCCTGAAGCTGTTCTTCATTTTTTATTATGCTTCTAGGTGGAACCTTATGAAACTTCTTTTTATACATCTCTATTTTTTTATCAAAATTCATATGACACTCACAATAAGGTTTCTTACTTCCACACCAACATGGGTCATTTCTCATTAACTTCTTCATTTTATTATTTACTCTCCAATCTGTTACTGTATTATATTACAAAATAAACAGCATTAATATGTTACTGCTGCAACACCTCAACCACAGCCGGAAGGAACTGTTTCTTTCTTGACACTACGCCAGGAAGAGCCACATATTTATCACTTATATTATCAAGATTAAATGCATTTTTTAATACTGTTACTGCATTTTTACCAGCATACATAACGTATGATGTTTCCTTCATAACATCTGTTATAAGCAGATATGCAATATTAATCTCACTGCTATGTTCTGTTACATGTTCCATATAATCTTTTTCTTTTTCAATGATTAGCTGAATTTCATCATAACTCATGCAATTCACCTGACCAACACCAACAGACAATTCTCCGATTGAGAATTTTTTGAAATCTCTATAAAATATTTCTTCCTCTGTTTTTGATGAAAGATTACTTCCTGCCCTAAACATCTCTCTGCCATATTTTTCAATATCTATATCTGCTATTTTGGCAAGGGCATTGCATGCTTCAACATCATATTCAGTACATGTAGGTGATTTTAATATCAACGTATCAGATATGATAGCTGAACATAACAAAGCAGAAGTCTGCTTATCTATATCTATATTATGTTCACAATACATCTGATATATAATAGTTGCCGTACATCCTAATGGCTGATTTCTGAAAAATACTGGTGTTATTGTCTGAATACAGCCTAGCCTGTGATGATCTATTATCTCTAATATATCTGTATCCTCAATACCAAATACCGCCTGTGATCTCTCATTATGATCTACAAGTATGACTTTTTTCTTTCCTGCCTTAATGATGTTACGTCTTGATATCATGCCAATATATCTTCCTTCTTCATCTTCAATAGGGAAATCCCTGAAGCGTTTATTAGCCATAATATCCTGGATATCTTCAACAAAATCATTAATTTTAAACTTGACAAGAGCTGTATCTTTCATAAAAAAACTGACAGGTATTGCCTGATTAAGAAGTCTTGCAACAGTATATGTATCATATGCTGTTGATATTATAATACAGTTATGTTGTTTTGCCATCTTTACTATAGTATTGGATACTTTCACACCTTCACATATAATAAGGCAGCCGGCTTCCATTTCTATTGCACACAGCTGTGATTCATATCTGTTACCAAGTATAACAAAATCACCTTCGTCAATCATGTTTTCCATCATATCAGGATTAGCTGCAGCTATAAGCATCTTTCCTTTATCAAAACATTTATCTGGATCTCCTGTTATTATTTCTGCATTTAATGTATCAACAATATTCTTAAGACTTGTATGTGCTACTGAAAGTATATCACTGTCATACATTTCAAAATAAGATTTTGCTACATCTCCAATAGTAACCAGTCCCTTAAGATGGTTATCCTCCAATATAGGCAGTGTAACAACATCCAGCTCTTTCATGAGTTTCCATGCATTTCTTACTGAATAATCCTCATCTATTCCATCGATTTTCCTGATATCTATATCCCGGACCTGAGGTCTTACATCTTTTATATACCCTGGTGCCTTTACATCACACTTTGATAGCACAAACTGCGTTTCTTCATTCATATGTCCTGCTCTTTTAGGCACATAATCATTAGTTCCTGTCACAATATTTTTTAATCTGGCATAACATATTGCCGAACATATTGAATCAGTATCTGGATTCTTATGTCCTATAACATATATCTCTTTCATACACTTCCCTCGCTTATCATATTTTATATAACTAACCTTCTCTCTTAATCTGTTTTATACAGCTATTATAAAATATAATACTTAACCAAACCAAACCATTTTTAAATAATAGCACATCCCGTTATTATTATCAACATTCCATTGATTTTCAACATATTCATGCAATCCTCTGACATTTTATCACTTAAAGCAAAAGGACCTGGCTATACCAGATCCTTTTTGATTATTTATACTTGTTATATGACTGTCATATCTTAATACTTACATTTCTTTGTCAGTTTCTGAATATCACTATCTTAGTTTCATCTGTATATCCTAATGATTTCATGAAGTTCTTCATATCAGCAATAGCTTTCTTGTATACATAATAAGCATCATAACACTTCTGGAATGCTTCAAGTGACTTATCAACATCACCTTCCTCCTTAGCCTGCCATGACTCACATGCATACTTATGAATAAGTCTGTGAGATGAATCAAGCTGTTTAAACTGACTGCTTCCTGTAATTCTTGGATCAGTCTGCGCATGCATCCACTTTCCAATCTTACAGGTATCCGGATTATTAAGCTGAGTTATCTTTAGTTTTTCGAAATCTACAACATTGTTATATACTCTCCACATCAGGATAAAGTGATCTATCTCAAATATTCTTAACATATCCTGTGTTGTAACAGCTCCCGCTTCCCTGAACATATCACTTCTACATGTATCAATATATCTTCCTATCTTGAAGATATGAATTCCTGTATCTGTACATTCCTTAGTGAGCATACCATATGTATCTGCTATATTACCAACCTGATCTGTAAATTCTCTTGTTGTTTCTGACTGTCTGTCAATATCATCAAATATTCTTTCTACTGAATCATTAATAGCTGTCATCTGATCATTCATATGTTCAATATCTCTTAATGATACTTCTACTTTTTCATTACCCTCAGAAAGCTTCATAGTAGTTTCTTCCATAGATGTAGCAAGAACTTCTATATCACCCTTGAGTTCATTAACATACTTAACTATATCTTCTGCTGATTCTGCTGTGTTACTTGAAAGTTGTCTTACCTGGTCTGCTACTACTGCAAAACCTTTACCAGCCTCTCCGGCTCTTGCAGCCTCAATAGATGCATTAAGTGCTAAAAGATTACTCTGGCTTGCAACCTTTTTTACAATATCAACAATCTCACCAATCTTATTAATCTTCTCATGAAATGCCTGAACCTGAGTATTGATATCAGCTATCTTTTCTGATGATTCATTAACAACTCTTATACTATCATTCATATTAGTCGAACTGCTCTGAGATGCATGAAGCATATCATGTGTATTATCTCTTATATCACTCATAGCCTGTGATATATTGTTAATAGAGTCCTTGAGTACCTTACTTGAATCATTCATATTGCTAATCGACTTCTGCTGTAAAGAAACCTGATCCAACATATTCTTAACATATGAGTTATCTCCTATAGATTCCATAGCCTCATTGAGTCGCATAATATAGTTGTTGTTAGCCTTTTTATAAGCTCCAACTATCTGATTCAGCTTATCAGCATATATAGGATCACTGAATCCCTCAGATGATACCACACTAAAATCACCGGCTATCATCTTATCCATAGCCTGTAATAACAATTCCCTGTCCTTATTAGCTTCCTGTGCTGTTGTTTTTCTGCCAAACATAATAAACAAACCTCCTATAATTGTACAATTATTACTTTATATTAACATGTTATATACAGTAATATATATATGATGTAAATGTCAAATTTCAAATTTCAAAATCATATTGTATCTGCACACATACGCATTTATACTCATTGACACACCAAACACATCGATGAGAGTCAAAGTCCTCTTTTAACTCTCTCCTCATCTTATTACTTATATTAACATAATTCCCTCTTATATCCAACATATTTATCGACATTTTTAACAATTTTATATATATTTTTACAAACATTTCATCTTTACTACGTATTTATTTCTGTAACATTTAACTCCGATTATGAATAATATAGAATTGAATATATTTTGCATATTATTATGACTATCAGTGTTAAATAATTCATAATTTCATCGGCTCTTATCCTTTAACTCTGATATTAATAATACTTGCAGAAATGGAGTTTTATTTGAAATATTTACGTCATATTCTTGCACTATTGTTATGTGTAACACTTATGCTCCCAATGACAGCATGTGAAAAAAAAGAAAATAACGGATTTGTGGATATTACTCTTAATGAAGTTGCACACTCAATATTCTATGCACCACAATATGCTGCTATAGAACTTGGATACTTTAAAGATGAAAATATCAACTTAAATCTTGTCACTGGCTTCGGAGCTGATAAAGTCATGACTGCTCTTGTCTCTGGTGAAGCTGATATTGGTTTCATGGGATCCGAAAGTTCTATATATGTATACCAGGAGGGTTCTACTGACTATGCTGTAAATTTTGCACAGCTTACCCAGCGTGCTGGCAACTTCCTTGTATCAAGAAATGAAGAAAATGGATTTAAATGGGATGACCTTAAGGGAAAAACTGTACTTGGCGGAAGAGCTGGTGGCATGCCTGAAATGCTTTTTGAATATATACTTAAGAAAAATAATATCTCCCCTATAGATGATCTGAATATACTGCAGAATGTAGACTTCGGTTCAACCGCTGCTGCCTTTACATCTGGAATAGCTGATTATACTGTTGAGTTTGAACCTGCTGCAACACTTCTTGAGCAGCAAAAAGAAGGATACGTAGTGGCATCACTTGGTACTGACAGCGGATACGTACCATATACTGCTTATTGTGCCAATAAAAGCTATATTAAAAAGCATCCTGACATAATACAAGGTTTCACTAATGCCATACAGAAAGGTCTTGACTATGTAAACTCACACACCAGCAAGGAAATTGCCGAAGTCATAGCACCACAATTTCCTGAAACAGATCTTGCAACTATAACAACCATTGTTGACCGCTATAAATCACAGGACACCTGGAAAGGAGACACTATCTTTGAGCAGAAGAGTTTTGAACTTCTCAAAGATATATTAAAACAGGCTGGTGAACTTGGTAAAGATGTTCCATATGAGCAGCTGGTGACTACTGAATATTCAAGGAAGGCCGCTGGAAAATAGATTGTATAGGTGACTTGTTGTTTAGCACACATTCTTAACGTAGGGACGACAGCATATATGAGAAAAGCAGGTGCGCATACATCAACGATACCAGAAGCTTCAATTGGATATTTCTAAGACTTTTCATATACGTAATGGAGGTTTCCGCTACCGTTCGATACGGGACATCCATGTCCCATATCGAACTTCCACAGACATCCGTGTCTGTGGATAGCTGGGGAGTAAAGGAAAAGTCTAAGAACTATCACAATTGAACTTCAAGTGCATCTTATGATGTATGC
>OGEJ01000041.1_pt1 | contig 125050 bp, 98 predicted proteins | sample 1570701 | NCBI WGS metagenome assembly OGEJ01 (sample SAMEA2582140, study PRJEB24529) | metagenome | biome: Human gut stool | place: China | collected 2011
AATTCTTCATGTTCAGACTGGCTAGGCTATACGCTTAAAAGAAAGCTTACCAACCCGGAAAATCCGCTGACCCTAAAAAAGACCAAGACGTTTTTAAAAAAGTTCCTGTTCTTTTTTAAAAAGGTCGTCGTCTTTTTTGAAAAGTTCTTGATCTTTTTTGAGAGCATGAAGATATCACATATGTAAGCATAAGACTAGGTACACCGAATAGTACACCGAAAGAATGCTTTGATATGCTTGTTTTTGCCATGCACCAAAAACAAAAAATCCCCGTAAAGTATTAATTTACAGGGATTTTCTTTGTTTTGCAATTCTTTCCAGCGGAGAGACAGGGTTATGAACCCACTCCCTCATATCTTTCAAATTCAATGCGTTATCAATATGTCAAAGCCTTAGGGGGTACAACTTAGGTTACAAGAATAACGCTTTTCTGTCACCTTTTGGCTGTTCGTTGTCTGCCTAAAACTACGGCTCAAAGATACGGCTTTCTTTTGATATGTGCAAATCATTGAAAATAAATATTCTGCGGTTAGTGCAAGGTGCAAGCTATATATAGATATATACTTGCACCTTGCACTACATCTTTAGTTTTTTAGAAAGATGAAGTGTTATCAAGAATTTAATTGATAATCCGATAGTATAAGTTCAGGGAAAAACGCTATCTTTGCAGAACTAACAGAAAAAGAAATAGTTGTTCAACAATATGAAATGGCAGTTGTGCATATAGCTACGCCCAACGAATAGCACTTCCAATTATTGCTATTCAGCAATAGACAGGCTTATGTTTTAAGTTTGCCTGTTATTGTCTTGTCATTATCCCTTATTATAAATCTATAAGATTGTCGTGCTGCTTAAAGCGGCAGGATATATTGTATCATATTGGTTTGAACAAATGAATTATACCTATAAGAAAATCTGGCTCATCGTTTTTCCTGTAATGATGAGCATCCTTATCGAACAACTGATAAATATTACCGATGCTTTGTTTTTAGGGCATGTGGGTGATGTGGAACTGGGCGCATCTGCCCTTGCCGGAATATGGTTCTTGGCAATTTATATGCTCGGCTTCGGGTTCAGTTTGGGGTTGCAAGTGGTAATTGCCCGTCGTAACGGAGAACAGCGGTATGCAGAAACGGGAAAAACGTTCTTTCAGGGATTGCTTTTTTTGTTGATGCTGGCTGTACTCCTCTGTCTGCTGTCCAAGATATTTTCTCCCGTTCTGTTGAAACATCTGATAACTTCGGATGATGTTTATAATGCGGTTATCCGCTATTTGGATTGGCGTATTTGGGGATTGTTGTTCTCTTTCCCGTTCCTTGCCTTACGCTCGTTTTTGGTAGGCATTACACAGACAAAATCCCTGAACATGGCGGCTTTCACAGCCGTACTGGTAAACATTCCGCTGAACTGGCTCCTGATATTCGGCTTCGATATGGGTATATTGGGAGCGGCTATCGCATCTTCATTTGCCGAAATGTGTTCGCTGGCTGTATTGGCTGCATATATGTTTCGGCACATTGATAAAAAAGCGTATGGTTTATACTGGCGTATTGATATAACGATATTGAAAAAGGTATTTTCTATCTCGGTATGGAGTATGCTCCAGTTCTTTACAAGTGTAGCCATTTGGTTTCTGTTCTTCGTGGCTATCGAACGTTTGGGAGAAACGGAATTGGCAGTATCGAACATTGTAAGAAGTGTTTCCGCACTGTTTTCCGTTATCGTCAATGCGTTGGCAGGTGTCACCGGTTCTTTAGTGAGTAATCTGATTGGAGCAGGTGAAAAGAAAAAAGTATTTCCGCTTTGCCATAAGATTATCCGTTTAGGATATGCGACAGGCATTCCATTGATTGCTTTTGCGTTGTGCTTTCACCAGCCCATTATAGGGGCTTATACGGAAAATCCCGCTATCGTACAGCTTGCATGGTCGCCTTTTCTTGTCATGCTGTTAAATTACTTCTTTGCACTACCCGGTTACGTCTATCTGAATGCCGCCACAGGAACGGGAGCGACACGGACGGTATTCATTTTTCAGGTGACAACTACGATTGCTTATCTGTTCTGCTTATGGAGATTAGATTCTTGTGATGTCCCGTTAGCGACATATTGGGGTGTGGAATACTTATATGTGATACTGCTTGGTACTCAATCCGTCATTTATCTTAAATATAAACAATACTAAGAACTGAAAGTTATGATGAGCAAGATATATCCCCGTAAGGGTGACACGCAAACCGTTTATTTGAACGCTGTCGTAAAAGACCCGTCTATCAAAATAGGCGACTATACCATTTACAATGATTTTGTTTCAGACCCGTGTCTGTTTGAGCAAAACAATGTGTTGTATCACTATCCGATTAACCACGAACGGCTGATAATCGGAAAGTTTTGTTCTATTGCCTGTGGAGCAAAGTTTCTGTTCAACTGCGCCAATCATACCCTAAAATCTTTATCCACTTACACGTTCCCGCTATTTTATGAAGATTGGGAATTGGATAAGGCAGATGTGGCTTCCGCTTGGGACAACAAAGGCGACATCGTGATAGGCAATGACGTGTGGATAGGCTATGAAGCCGTAATTATGGCTGGTGTCCATATCGGTGACGGTGCTATTGTTGGTACAAGGGCGGTTGTGACGAAAGATGTTCCGCCCTATACCATTGTAGGTGGTATCCCCGCAAAGGAGATACGAAAGCGGTTCAGTCCTGATATAATAGAACAGATGCAGGCTTTGAAATGGTGGAACTGGTCGGTAGATAAGATACGAGAATTTTTACCTTATCTGATGAATGGCGATTTAGAAAAAATAGTGGCAATGAAAAATAGGTAGCTATGAGAACAATAGCGGAAGAAATGTTGTCCCGGATAAATGCTGAAATAAAATTGCTCAATTATGACAATGATATTACAGCAGATGATGCTTTGCACATGGTAAAGTTCATTACTCCGCTATACAGCCAATTAAGAAAGCTTGTATCAGACTATGTATTTCCAACAAATGAAGACGAAATTCTCTTTTTCAAGGAAATCAAGCCTAATATCCTCGACAAATATCTGTATTTCAGTAAGGTTTACAGTATCGAAATGAAATGTCCCATTGGTAACAATGAGATTATCAAAGAATATTTGAACCAAGAATTAGAGGAATTAACTCGTTTCTTCCGTGACAATTTGGATTTTTACCAATACTATCGGTCAAAATCCACTTATATGGATAACTTGTATTTCGTTCGCAAGAAAACGGATATTCAGTTATTGCTTGACAGTTTCCAATATGACCGTGACCCGTTGTTTTCAACGGAATACGATTATAAGATTGCGAAGATATTATGTAACGAAATGTTGCGCATATATTTAAATCAACGGTTGGTAAAACTTGGGAATACGAATCAGTTAGAACACAAGCTGCAACAACTGGATAAGTATATTTTCCGCTTTACAGGCAAAAAGGCATATCTTATTGAATTAGGATATTCTCTTGTATCTTCGGGCGACATAAACAATGGCAACGTGGAGATAAAAGAAATGATGAATTTCCTTAGCACGATATTCCACATTGATTTAGGAGATTATTACGCTTCATACATAGCCATGAAGGAGAGAAAAGACCGAACGGCATATCTTCATCATCTGATAGAAAGCCTTGTTAAGCGGATGAATGAGGATGATATGAAATAATCTCCAGTATTCCAGTATGTAGAAGTACCATGTTCTCCCCAACATGGTACTTTCTTTTTATAGTGAAATCTACTTTGAAAAATGACATTTCGGGGAGCTTTTACGCCAATATTCTCCTAAAATAACCTGAAAAAGAGTAATACCATGATAGATACAACCATGACTTTTAGGTTATTTCTTCTCCCGAACTTTGCGGCAAATCAATAAGTTAGCAATATGGAGATTATAACATTTGAGTCAAAAGCCTATAAGGAACTTGACAACAAGATTACCGCCATAGCAGACTACATTTTCAATCACTTGGACGAAAACAAGACCGATGAAGATGAAATTTGGGTGGATAGTTACGAAGTCTGCACGTTCCTGAAAATCAGTGACCGTACTTTACAACGCCTACGGGCGGCAGGAATGATTTCTTACTCTGACATCAAGGGGCATTACTTTTACAAGATTAAGGAAGTAAAGCGAATGTTGGAAGAGCGCCTGATTAAGCGTGATAAGGAGTGTATAAATGAACTGATAACCAATCATCAGAAATATGTTAAGGAAAGAAGAAATTCTAAGCAGAACAAATAACGGGCTGCTTGTTTTCAAACATTACTTACCCGGTGACTGGCGTATTGGCAGGCACTTTCTTAATCCTCTTTATCAGGATAAGAAAGCATCCTGTAATATCTACTTCGACCGCCATAGCGGTATGTACAAGATGAAAGACTTCGGTAACGACAATTATAGCGGCGATTGTTTTTTCTTCGTGGGGCAGTTAAAGGGGCTGGACTGTAACCGGGCGGCTGACTTCGTGGAGATACTGGAAATCATCGACCGGGATTTGGGCTTGGGGCTGGCTTCCGGCACTCCGGTTACCATTCTCCCGACAACCGTCCGCCGGGGAGTGCCGGACAAAACCGAAGAAACACCCGAAAAGCCCGTCAAGCCCTACCAGTTCCGGGAACAGAAGTTCACCCCTGCCGAGTTGGAATACTGGCGGCAATATGGCATCACGCCCGAACTGTTGGAATATTACAAGGTTTGTTCGCTCCGGGAATACAACAGTGAAACGGCAGAGGGTAAACCGTACTCTTACATTTCATCGGTGACAGAACCCATGTACGGCTACAAGGGCAAACAATACATCAAGCTGTACCGCCCGTTCTCCACGCCCCGCTTCCTCTACGGTGGCAGCTTCGGCGAAAACTATTGTTTCGGGCTGGAGCAACTGCCCGCCAAAGGTGACACACTCTTTATCACGGGCGGCGAAAAAGATGTGCTTTCGCTGACGGCACACGGTTTTCACGCTATCTGCTTCAATAGCGAAACGGTGATTATCCCGCCTACGCTGGTTTATCGGCTGACGTTCCGCTTCAAACACATCGTCCTGCTCTTTGACATGGACAAGACTGGCAGGGAAAGTTCACGCAAGCAGGAAAAGCTATTGGAAGAATTTAGCGTGAAACGTCTGCTGCTACCACTTTCGGGAACGAAAGAGGAAAAGGACATTTCCGACTACTTCAAAGCAGGGAACACCCGTGAAGATTTTCTGAAACTGTTTATCGAATTTTTAGACAACCTGTATAGCGACACATTGATTATGCTAAAATCGTGCGAGATAGATTTCAACAACCCGCCCGCCAAAGCGCAAGAGATTATTTCGGCTGGTGATGTTCCATTAGGAACACAAGGCAACCTGTTCGGCATCACCGGGGGCGAGGGAACGGGAAAGAGCAATTATGTAGCCGCAATCGTGGCGGGCTGCATCTGTCCGGTTGGTGCAGAAGTAGATACGCTGGGCGTACAGATAACCACTAACGGCAGGCACAAGGCGGTCTTGCTTTATGATACCGAACAGTCGGAAGTGCAACTGTTCAAGAATGTAAGCAACCTGCTGGCACGAGCCAAACAGCCAGATAAACCCGATGAACTGAAAGCATTCTGCCTGACGGGTATGTCACGCAAAGAACGCCTGAACGCCATTGTGCAGAGCATGGATAAGTTCTATTACCAGTATGGCGGCATCCAGTTGGTCGTCATTGACGGCATCGCAGACCTTGTAAAGAGTGCCAACGATGAAGCGGAAAGCGTGGCGGTGATAGATGAACTTTATCGGTTGGCGGGCATCTACAACACATGTATTCTTTGTGTGCTGCACTTTGTACCGAACGGCTTGAAGCTGCGGGGACATTTGGGTAGCGAGTTGCAGCGTAAGGCGGCTACAATCCTTTCGATAGAGAAAGACGAAGAACCTACCCAATCGGTCGTAAAAGCACTGAAAGTGCGTGACGGTAGCCCGCTGGATGTTCCTCTGATGCTCTTTGCATGGGACAAGAAAGCCGGGATGCACGTTTACAAGGGTGAGAAACCCCGTGAGGAAAAAGAGAAGCGCAAGGAAAGGGAACTGGTAGGTGTTGCCCGTGACATTTTCGGGCGACAGACACATATCACTTATATAGACCTTTGCGAACAATTACAGCAGGTCTTGGATGTTAAGGAGCGTACCGCAAAGAGTTATATCCGCTTTATGCGTGAACGGGAGATTATCATTAAAGACCCGGTGAACCAAAGCTATTTTATGATAGGTCTTATTTAATCCGGTAGCCTTATGTATATAGATAAAGAAAACTTCGTGGCTTGGATGGAGCGTATCATGGATAGACTCGATATGCAGGACAAAAAGATAGACCGTCTGTTAAGCGGTCACAATTACCTGAACGGCGAAAAACTTCTTGATAATCAGGATTTGTGCTTTATGCTGAAAGTGAGTACCAAAACCTTGCAACGTTACCGGAAGAAAGGAATACTGCCTTACTTGACGTTAGACGGAAAATATTTCTACCGTGCAAGCGACATACACAAGTTAATCCGTGAACGTACGGATTGAGTGATAATCAATATCATATATTTTCTTCTTTAAATCCTGTCTTGTTATGATAATAAGGCAGGATTTCTATTATTTGCAAGGTTATTTCGGTGATTTTCGCTACTTTTGCAAAAGTAACATAAGAGAATAACGGCGATTGAACAGTTTTGGCTGTGATTTCGTCTTTATATAATATACATAAGCGTTCCGCTGAACGTCCTGATACGAAAACTGGCAAATTTTCAAATTGAGGGGATATTCAGTGCAGGATACGTTATGCAATCGCATAGCGTGGTCTTGCCTGTTTCCTCAAAAGGTATTGCCAGTACCACGTATCGAAGCAGTGTAAGAACCACGCTACTTTTTTAGGTACTGGCGGACAGTTAAGAATGAATTACAAACTGTTTAATACCTGATAGGATGAAACAAATTAAAGCGCATATCGCCGTATCTCTTGACGGACATATAGCCACCTTAGATAAGGAACTGGATTGGTTACCCAATGAAGTAAAAATTATCGTTGGCGAATACTGTTTGGATGCTGATTGCCTGCTTATGGGGGCGAACACTTACCACTACATCTTTGAACATTGGGGCGGGTGGCCGCACAAAAGCAAACGGTCTTTTGTGGTGTCACACTACGACACCAACGTAACGCCGGATTGCGACGTAGAGTTCCTGACCGAAGAACCACTGCAAAGGGTATATGAACTGAAACAGGAAACCGATATGCTGGTGGTGGGCGGCGGCAAGCTGCTTACTTCATTGATTAAAGCCGGGCTGCTGGACAGCCTGACAATCTACACCGTCCCGGTTATGGCGGGCAAAGGCATCGGCTTTATCGGGGAAACATCCGGCTCGCTGTGGAAACTCTCGGAAAGCAAGGTGCTGGATAACGGGGTGGTCTGTTCGACCTACCTGTTTGGCGGGAGCGTATAAAAATGCGCCCGGTTCCCGCCGGGCGCAACCACTAAAATTTCAATTATTATAAATTGCAAAACCTATCACAATGAAATTTCAATGGCAAAGATAGGCTATTTCTTCGGTTTCGCTTTCTTTTCGGGGAATGAAAAACTGACATTGAACTGTTCGTCCAACACCAGCGAAGCATCGAAAGCCTTGCCGTTCTTGCCCTTGAAGCCCTTGATTAGCCCGGTCTTGCGTTTCGTCACCAGTTCGATAAGCTGCTTGTCGGAAAGCTGCTTGTCGCACTTGTTGCGGAATATGGTAAGCGTGCAGTCCACGTTGGAACACTTCGCCACTTTCGGGTAGAACAGGATGCGTCCGTTATTGCATTTGGGGCAGGGACAAGTTTCGCCACTGGAGATAGACAACTGTACCGATAGCAGTTCCGCCGTGATTTGGGTGGCGTACACCTCGATGCCCTTTCGGAACGTGTCGGCATCCATGCTGCCCGCTTCTATCTTGGCAAGGGCGGTTTCCCACATACCCGTCATTTCGACATCGGCAATCTTCTTGTCCCTGACAATCCTGTAAACGGCAAGCCCCTTGTCGGTGGGTACAAGGTTCTTCTTCTCACGCACGATGTACTGGCGGGCGAACAGTGTTTCGATAATCGCCGCACGGGTGGCGGGCGTGCCTATCCCGGCATCTTTCAGTCTGGCTTTCAGTTCGGCATCTTCCAGTTCCTTTCCGGCGTTTTCCATTGCCGCAAGCAGGCTGCTTTCCGTGTGCAGCGGTTTCGGCTTGGTCTGCTTTTCGAGCAGATCCACGCCGGAGAGTGGCAAATATTCTCCCTCTTGAAGCGGCGGCAGGCTGGCGGCTTCTTCGTCCCCGCCAGTTTCCTGCTCGCCGAACACGGCACGCCACCCGGTTACTTTCATCACAGACCCTTTCACCGTGAAGTCGGTATCTCCAGCCGACAATATGGCGGTGGTAACGTCTTTCACGCACTTGCCCGAAAAGGCTTCCAGCATACGCCCGGCTACCAGCTCGTAAACCGCCCGCTCGTCTTTGGAGAGTTCGCCGGGCAGGTTCTCGGTAATGATTAAGGCGTGGTGGTCGGTCACTTTGCCGTCATTCACGCTGCGGCGGTTCAGGGGTGTGCCGTCCAGCCCGGCGGCATACCCGGCAAAGCGGGGGTATTGCCCCAGCAGGGCGACACGCTCCGGCATTTCATCGAAAACGTCCTCCGATATATAGCGGCTTCCGGTTCTTGGATAGGACATCACTTTCTTTTCATACAGGCTTTGCGCTATGGAAAGCGTCTTGTCAGCCGAAAAGTTCAACTTCGTGTTCGCTTCCTTTTGCAGTGTGGTAAGGTCGTACAGAAGCGGCGGTTCTTGGCTGGATTCTTTCCTCTCAACGGATTTCACGGCAAGTTGTCCGGCATCCTTTACCCGTTGCAGGGCGGCTATGGCTTCGGGCTGTTGCTCCCACTTGGCGGACGATTGGGCGGTGAAACTTATTCCCACGCTGGCGGTATGGGCTTTGAGTTGCCAAAACTTGACGGGTACGAAATTCTTGTTCTCCAAATAGCGGCTGCATATCATCACAAGTGTGGGTGTCTGCACCCTACCCAGCGAGAACACACCCTGCCCGGCGGCTACGCTCAACGCTTGGGTGGCGTTTATCCCTATCAGCCAGTCCGCTTCGCTGCGGGACTTGGCAGAGAGGTAGAGGTTATCGTAACATTCTCCCGGCTGCAAGTTATCCAGCCCCTCACGGATTGCCTTGTCGGTAAGGCTGCTTATCCACAGGCGTACAAATGGTTTCCGGCAGTTCAGGTAATGGAAGATATAGCGGAAGATTAGCTCACCCTCACGCCCAGCATCGGTGGCGACAATAATCCGGTCGCACTGGTCGAACACTTCCTTTATCACTTTCAACTGTTTCAGCACGCCGGGGTCTGCCTTATAACCTTTCTCCGCTTTCACCTGACGGGGGATTAATTGGAAATCGGGCGGCAGTATGGGCAGGCTCTCCCTGCGAAAGTTCGCCACGCCATAGGCTTCCGGCATGGCAAGCTGGATTAAGTGGCCGAACGCCCATGTCACCATATACCCGTTGCCGGAAAGATAACCGTCATTACGCTGGGTCGCACCGATGATGCGGGCGATGTCCTTTGCCACGCTGAGCTTTTCTGCTATCAATGCAATCATGTTGTTTCTTTTTTATGGTTTGTTACAGACTTGATTTCCCGTAAAATTTTACGGTCATAATAAATATGGTAGCCGCCCATGTAATACTGGCGGTTGTGCCTGTCTATTTCTTTCCAGTCGGTTTTTGAAGAAAGGACTATGAAGGAAATCAGGACGACAAGCGGAATAGCTATAATATAGATTAGTTGCATACCTTTATAATTTCATTCCTTTGGACTTCTTTGGTTTATCCGCTTTCAGGCTCTTGTCCTGCGCCTTATCCTGTTTTTCTTTCTGCTTGACGGTGGGCTTGTCTTGACCCTGTTTCAATGGCTCTTTGCCCTGCTTGGTGGCTTCATTGGTCTTGCCCTCCGAATTGACCGCTACTTGTGTCCGACTCTCGGCGGCGGGGGTAACGTCTTTCGGCTGTACCTTGTCGGGGGATTTGCCCTGTACGCCGGGCTGCACATGACCGTTGAACTCAACGCCCTTGCCGTCCTTTATCCCGGCTACCTGCCGTTCTCCGGGCTGCTGCCCCTGCTGCAAGAACTGGACGGCGGCACGGGGTAGGAACTCCAAACCACGCTCCACTGCGCTGACCTGCAAATAGGCACTGCGCCGTGTGCCGTCCTTGAATTGCAGGTTTTCCATTTTCACCGCTTGCCCGGCTTCAAAGGCGGCTTTCTGCTCCGGGCTGACTTGCACGCCGCAAACGGTGTCGGGGCATTTCCACTTGTCAGCCCGCATATACTCCAGTTCGTGCGTGTACCTGTCCCGGCTGACGAACACGGCGATTTCTTCGCCGTTCTTAGAGTCTTTGATTTGGGCGATGCCGCCCAAATTGCCCGTGCCTTGCAGGTTGCCCTGTTCCTGCTTGGTGAACTCGTGTCCGTTGTAAGGACGTTGCAACAGTTTTTCGTCCATTTGTACACCGTACAGCTTGGGAACTACCGTGCCGTCCTTAGCCTGATAGAAAGAGAGCTTGACATCGGTAGGTTTGAGGAAGAAGCCGCCCACCGTCCCCGAAACGGTGTAGGTGTTGCGGGACTTGTAGCCGCGCATTACCCGGTCGAAGTCCTTCGTGTTTTTCAGGGTGTCGGCGGTGATGCCGACTTTTTTCAGGTTTTCCCAGTCGATTTTTGACGGGTCGAAGCGGTAGCCCTGTTTGAACTCGTGGAAGTCGGGCTTCGGAACTCGTAACATTTCAGCCCGCTTGTCACCCTCCGGTGTAGGATTGCGGTGGTTGTCCTCGATTGCCTTTGCGTCCCGCTCCACTCCGGAAGCCTTGACGCTGAACAGTTCCAGTCCGGAAGTGTCCTGAAACTTGCGGAAGAAGTTGGAAATGAAGTTGCTGAACACATCGCTGTTCTTGTCCACCTGCATGAACTCGCCGCCATGTCCGGTAGTGGGTGGCACGGTCTGCAAATTGCCCTCCTTGTCGATACCCTTAACGGCACTCACCTTGCCCTGCTGTTTATCCAAGACCAGCAGCACGTCTTTTTCCTGCCCCTCTGCGGGCGGGGTCATTCTGTTTGCCATAAATAATTGGAATTTTAGTGGTTACGGGAATAGTCCCGTCCAAAGGTAGCGACTAAATATGCTATATTTAGACGGGCGGAAACGGCTGTCCGAATTTGTCCTGTGCTGTCCCGATTTGTCCGGGTAAGATGAAAAAAGAGATGATAAAGTAGGAGCAATCCATTACTTAATCCAAAGAAAAACATAACTTTGTAATCAGTTATTATACATACATAATATGACAGAGAAAAACAGTCCTATATTATCCCCCGAATATCTCAACTTCAAAAATGAGATAACCGCCCGTATCAGGTCTGCCCAGTATGAAGCATTAAAGGCAGTAAACAAAGAAATGATAGCCTTATATTGGGAAGTCGGCAAACGGATTACCGAGCAACAGACGGCATTAGGTTGGGGAAAATCCGTTGTGGAAAACCTTTCACGGGACATACAGAAAGAGTTTCCGGGAATAAAAGGTTTTAGTGCACGGAATATATGGGACATGGCACGTTTTTATACTGAATATCAGTCTGATGAAATTCTGCGAACATTGCTCGCAGAAATTAGCTGGTCAAAACATATAGTTATTCTGACGAAGTGCAAGGAAACCCAGCAACGACAATTTTATATATTGGCGACAAAGAAATATGGGTGGACTAATAATGTTCTTCTTAATAAGATAGAAGCCAAAACTTACGAGAACTATCTACTTGGACAAAGTAATTTCGATATGACCTTGCCCGATAGCATAAAAAATCAAGCCATACTTGCATTAAAAGATGAATATACATTTGACCTTGTAGGACTTACAGAGGAACATTCGGAATATGAACTGGAACAGGCTATTATTAAGAATATCCGTGCGTTCCTTATGGAGTTCGGTACGGATTTTTCATTCATAGGCAACCAATATCGGCTGGAGGTGGACGGGAGAGAATACTTCATAGATTTACTTCTGTACAACAGGCGTTTACAAGCTATGATTGCCATAGAACTGAAAATCGGAGAGTTCCAGCCGGAGTATAAAGGTAAAATGGAGTTCTATCTGAACATACTGAATGATACGGTGAAATTACCACATGAAAATCCAGCTATCGGTATTATCATCTGTAAGTCCAAAAGCCGCATGATAGTGGAGTATGCCTTGAAAAGTTCCAATATGCCTATCGGAGTGGCAACATACAGCCTTTCTTCCGAATTACCCGAAGCCTACAAAAAACTATTACCTACATCGGAAGAAATAGCTAAAAAGATAGAACTTTTACTGTAAAAGCAATTTATTATAAATATTGATATGAAAAAGATTGATTTACATATACATACAGTCAAAAGTATAAGCGATGCGGATTTCAATTTCAGCCTAATTCGCTTACAAGAATATGTTAATGCCATGAATCTAGATTGTATTGCAATAACCAATCACAATTTATTTGATATTACGCAATTTAGAGAAATAACAACGTTACTAAATAATATTGTAGTTTTTCCAGGTATAGAAATAAATTTATGCGGTGGGCATTTGCTACTCATTTCAGATTCTTCTAACTTAGAAGAATTTAGCAAACGTGCAGATTGTGTGAAAAACAAAATTACATTAGCTACTGATAGTTTATCATATGAAGAATTTATAAATATATATCCAGATTATGAAAAATATCTTCTTATACCTCATTATGATAAAACTCCGAGTTTATCTTTTGAAACAATAAAATTATTCGGAGATAATATTTTTACAGGAGAAGTAAGTAGCCCCAAGAAATTTATATATGCTATTAAAAGAAACGAAATAGTACCTGTCTTATTTAGTGATTGTCGATTAGAAGCATTAACTACTTTCTCTTCTAAACAGACCTTTCTTGACATTGGTGATATAACATTAAGAGCATTAAAAGCAGCTCTACATGATAAAAATAAAGTCTCTCTTACAGAAGAAGGCGGACATGATTTAATAAGTATTAATAATGGAGAAATAAAAATATCAACAGGTCTAAATGTCATTCTTGGAAAGCGCTCTTCCGGCAAAACTTATACGTTAAATTTGTTAGAATCAATATATGGAAAAAACAATATTACATATATAAAACAATTTCAATTATTAAATTTAAAGGAGAATGAACAGAAAAGACTTTTTGATGAAATGATGACATTTCAAAAAAGCAGCTTATTTGAAGAATATATTTGCGAATTCAAATCTGTACTTGATGATATTCTAAAAAATAGTACGGAAAGAGAAGATGAAACTGCACTAGAGAATTATGTTAGTTCATTGTTGAAATATGCACAGGAAGAAGGACTAAAAGATGTTTATTCAAATTGCGCACTGTATAATGAGTCCCTATATAGCATTGTTGATAATAATGAATTAAAACGTTTGATTGAAAATATCAGAAACATCTTAGACAATGAAACTTTTAAGGATATTATTGATTTACATATATCAAGGGATGGACTAAAAGCATTATATATAAAGTTAATTCATATAGAAATAGAAAATATTAGTAGAAATAAAAGGAAATCAATAACCAATGAACTAACAAGCGAAATACAAAATCAATTACGATTTAATTCGTCTGCAGGACGAATATCTGATATTGATTTTTATAAAATAGCTATAAGTCAAATGAAACGAAAAAAATTCATTGAAGTTTGTACTAAGTTAAAAACCGAAAAAATTATCAATGAATGCTATCATTCTAAGTTTCATATTGTAGCAAAAAAGAGACTATTTATTAATGCTACAGATTTATCAAAAAATTACCCTAAGAGGCAATCATTTGTTAGTTCTTTTATTCATTACAAAAATCCATTAGAATACATAGAAGCTCTTGAAGCAGCAGGAGTAAACAAAGATGAAATATATAAATTATTCATTACTATTGACTATGACGTATTAAATGAATATGGGTTGCCTGTTTCTGGTGGAGAACGGTCAGAGTTTAATTTAATTCAAGCGATTCGAGATGCAAGAAACTATGATATGTTACTTGTAGACGAACCTGAATCTTCTTTTGATAATGTTTTTCTAAAAGAGAATATTAATATCATGTTAAAAGAAATGTCTAGAGAAATGCCTGTTATAATTGTTACACATAATAGTACAATAGGTGCATCGATACAACCTGACTATATTATTTATACGGAAAGAACTATCGAAAATAACAAACCTATATTTAAAATATACTACGGACATCCAAATGATAAGCATTTACAATCACATATTAATGAATCAAAGCAAAATTTCCTCATACAAATAAATAGTCTTGAAGCTGGGAAAGATGCTTATAATGAAAGGAAACAAAATTATGCAAATCTTGAAAATTGAAAATAACCAAGCTAAATTTAGCTTAGATGGAGTAAACTTTACTTCTATTGATAAAATTACTAAAGAGAGTATTTTATCCCTAATAAATATTGTTTTAGATAAAGATGAGATAAAAATGGATGAATATAATGAAACTTTACTTGCCAACAAAGCTCATCAAATTATTTATCGGAGTGTATATGGAAAACTATGTGAATTATATGAACATAAGGATACTTTTCAAGATGATTGTTCTGAAATGTATAAAGACGCTTTAAATAAGTATGAAACCGATTAATTTTAATGCAAGTCGCCAAAAGACAAGCGACTTGTCATTATTTTTATTCTTTGATTAAATGGCATAGTTTCGGGTCGTTCTTAATCCGGGTTATCTCGTCCTCGACAATCTGCCGGACTTCCTGACGGATGCAGTCGTAGTTGGCTTGTATCTCCTGCTGCATCCGGTCGTTGCCGTCCTTGTCGGTGAAGTCGATTATCTGTGGCAACTTCACGTAACGGGCGGTTTCCCGTTTCACCTTTTCATTGTCCACCACGATTTCGCAGTGGAAAATCTTCTGCTCTATCCGTTCATCGAAGTTGTCCGCCACAGCACCCACGAACATACCTTGCGTGAGGTTGGATATTTTGCTGGCGGGTATCAGGCTGTCCATTTGGGTGCTTATCGAGGTGGACTTCTCCCGCTGGTTGATTGTCATGCTTTGCCGTTTCTGCAACACCTTACCGAAACGCTCGGAAAGGATTTTCGCCGTTTCACCGACTACCTGACCGCTGAACACGTTGCCCACAGTATTTTGGATTACCCGGCTTTCCTTGTCCCCGTAATCACGGGTAAGCTGGCTGTAATCCTGAAAGCCCAACAGAACCGCAACCTTGTTGCTTCGGGCGGTGGCAATCAAATTATCCAACCCCCGAAAATATATGGTCGGTAATTCATCTATTATCACCGAACTTTTAAGCTGACCTTTCTTGTTTATCAGCTTCACTATTCTACTGTTATATAATCCCAGTGCCGCCGAATAGATGTTCTGACGGTCGGGATTGTTGCCGACAACCAAGATTTTAGGCTCTTTCGGGTTGTTGATGTCCAGTGAAAAATCATCACCTGTCATTACCCAGTAAAGGGCGGGTGAAATCATCCTTGAAAGCGGGATTTTCGCACTGGCAATTTGCCCCTGCAACTGTTCTTGGGCATCTGATTCCCAAGCATCTACAAACGGAGAAAGATAGTTCTCCAGTTCGGGGTAGCTGCGTAAAATGGTGAATACATCGGCGTATTTCTTGTTCAACAGTTCTATGGCATGGGGGAACGTACAATACCTGCCGCCCTGATAAATGCGCAAGTACCAAATAATGGCTGCAAGCAGGATAATCGGGCTTTCCACAAAGAAGTCGCCCTGCTTGCTTATCCAAGAGCGATTGAGGTTAAGCATAATCGTGTAGCTGGCTTCATAGGCATCCGCAATGTCCGACATGAAGCTGGCGTTTATCGGGTTACATCGGTGGCTCTTGCGGGGGTCGTCAAAGTTGATAACGTAAAACTTAGGCTTTACCTTGTAGCCGTCCAAGTGGTTAAGCAAATGATTGTAAGCGATTTCCGACAAATCGGGAAACTTATAATCATAGCAGTAGAGCGCAAAACCTTTCTCGATTTGCTGTTTTATGTAACTGTTTACCACTGCATACGACTTACCGCTGCCCGGCGTTCCCAATACAAGGCTGGCACGGAACGGGTTCACGACATTTATCCAGCCATTATTCCATTTCTTCTTATAGTAGAACCGGGTAGGCAGATTTACCGAATACTCGTTCTCGATAAGCCTTGTTTCCTGCTGGAAACTTTCGTTCTCGGTATTAAAGACATCATCCATTAGGTTGTTTTTCAACAACCGGGACATCCATGTACCCGCCATGAGCATACAGATATAGCCCGCCGACAACGTGGCGATATAAAACACGGCATCTGCCGTGTGTAGCAGTGGCAGTTCCAGCAACCACCAGTTCAGAAAAAACAACACGACACCCGCCGCAAGGCTGCAATGTATCTTCGTCCATGTTATCTTTTCCTCTTTCACGCCCTTAGTGCCGATGCACGACAGGGCGAGGAACACCACCGAAAAAAGTTTTGTCCAAAGGACGGACGAGAACAGCCCGGTGGTGCGCTGGAAGTTCCACAGTATTTTGTCTATCACCTCAAACGTCACTCCCCATTCTTTCAGGGTGGAGTAACAGAACCAGTACACGTTTATTCCCACGAATAGAATACTGACAGCCCGCATAAAGTCCATGACCCTTGCAAGCCCTCTCAAATCATCTTCCTGTTGCATGATTGTAATGTTTTTTTAAGTTAGTCAATGCGCCTTGTGCGCTTCTTTTTCTTCTTTCTCTTTTGGCGGGCGGTGTCCTGCGGCTCGTCATCGCCTGATGCACCGCCGCCCAGCAAACCGCCGAAAGCTCCCAGCACGGAAGCCATGCCCGGAACGATGTCGGCTTTCGGCGTGAAGCCCGGCTGTTCCTGATGCGTGGGCTGGTCTTGCTGCGGTGCTGATACTTCGGGCTGGTGCATCTTTCCGGTTTCGCCCGAAAAACGTTCGTTGAACACGTTCGCCGAATACTCCTTGCCCAAGCGTGAACCGTTCAGCACCACCCGGCTGTCATGGTCGATGAACGTAACGCCATAGATGCGCCCGTTGTCGTTCTGACGGAATACCACGTCAATGCCCCGTTTCCTTAGCTGCTGTTCCAGTTCCTTGCGATTGCGGGCAGTCTGCATGGCAGTGGCTACAATCTTCCGGGTGCGTTCTTTCAGCTTGCCGTTCTTGATTGCTTCGCCCGATTTTTCCATTCTGCGCTGCACCGCTTCATAACCTACCGACTTGCCGATGCGGGAAGCCTTTACTGGGTTGCCCGCCTTTTCGCCCTTGTCGTTCACGGCGGAATAGATAATGCCCTGATAGGGCTTGCCGTTCACTTCACCCTTGACTTCCTCGGCGCACACGTTGTAAGTGGCAAGCAAAGCCTTGTACTCCCCGAACGACTGGAAGCGGTAGCCGTGGCAAGCCGCTTTCACGGTATTGCCGATTTGGTGCTTCACGTCCCCGGCGGCATAGTCCACCTTTTTAAGTTCGGGGCGTTCGGCACGTTCCTTCCGCTCTGCCGGGTGCAGCCCGTATTCTTTCTCCAGTTCACGGGTGATTTGCTTGCTGCGCCGATGCTCGAACTTGTCATTCAGCGGCTTGCCGTTCTCGTCCACCCGCAACCCCACGATGTGGATGTGGTGGCGGTCGATGTCGGTATGCTTGTACACCAGATAAGGCTGGTCGCCATAGCCCAACTTCCGCATATACTCTTTGGCAATGTCGGAAAGCTGCTGGTCGGTCAGCACGTCTTCCGGGTGCGGGTTTATGGAAATATGAAGTATCGGCTTCTTGGTGGATAGCTGGACGGGCATCTGCATTTCAAAGCTGCGCATACACTCGCCGATAGAGAAATTCCCGTCCTCGCCCAACAGCATCCGGTTGGAGAAAAGCACCTTTGCTTCCCCGCTGTCCACCTTGTTTTGGTTGTAAGCCAGTGCGCCGAACATATTGCCGCCCGTGCTTATTTTGGCAACCATAGTTCCCTGCACTTGTTTGTCAGGTCGATAACCTGACGGTTCAACACAGCCAGTTCGGTGGTCGCTTTCTCCAGTTTATAGAGAAAAGCCAGTGCCTTTTTCTCCGAAAAGTTACTATTCAGAGCCTTTACCACTTGGTTGTAATTGACCGCTACCGCTCTGAATTGTGCGTAAAATTCGGTCAGCCGGGCGCAATATTCTACTGCCGATTTGTCCACTTTCACCACCCGGAACGGCTCGCCGAACAGCCGGGCGGCGATGAAACGGGACTTGCTCGTAACGCCCGACTGCTCCCATTGCGAGAGGAAGCGGGCATTCTCCCGGTCGTTCAGGTAAAGGACATGGCGATGCTTCGCCGGGTCTGCGAGGGCGGGGCGACCGCCCTTGTTAGGTTTTCTTGTTTCCATGCTTCTTTGGATTAAAAAATTACGACTTCGGAGTGATTTTTACCCCCACAAGGGGCAAGGCGTTTTCAGGCACGGAAAACGGTTCTATGTGCCATAGAACACACCTTGCTATTTTCTGACGAAAATCGAAATCCGTCACGGACGGATTGGGGTTAGCGTGGAACGGTAAGCCCTGCGTTCACCAGCCCGGTTTTACACCTGCGCCCCCTGCGGTTCGTTACTCCGCTGCAAAGTAACGGTGATTTATAATGCTGTAAAATAGGCGGTTGGTGGACAAAACGGGACAGCGCAGGACAAATCGGGACAAGGTTTTCAGGGGACGTTTTTTCTCCCTTTTTTTGCATCGGATTTCAATATTGAAAGCAAGATTGAAAGAAATATTCCAATCAGGAAAGAATGATTGAAAGCAGGATTTCAATAAAACGTGATTGCAGGATTTCAATATTTCAAGAAAGAATGAAAGCAGGAAAACAAGATTGAAATAAAACAATCTTTCAATATTTCAAGATTGCAATATGGAATGAATGATTGAAAGCAATAAACAAATCTATCAACCAATAATGAACGAAAGCAATATGGAAAACGAGAAAACACCCCTTTATGTCGCCTTTTCCACCCAAAAGGGCGGGGTCGGCAAAACCACCTTTACCGTGCTGGCGGCGAGTTACCTCTATTACCTCAAAGGCTACGATGTGGCGGTGGTCGATTGCGACTACCCGCAACACTCCATTGCCGGGATGCGCAAGCGGGATGCCGAGCAGGTCGGGGCGGATGAAGATTACAAGCGAATGGCGTATGAACAGTTCCCCCGGCTGGGGAAGAAAGCCTACCCGGTGCTGTGCAGTTCGCCCGAAAAGGCGATTGCAACGGCTGACGAATATGTAGCCGCCGGACACGTGGCGGATATAGTGTTTTTCGACCTGCCCGGCACGGTGAACAGCGAGGGCGTGATAAACTCCCTTGCGGGCATGGACTACATCTTCACCCCCATTTCAGCCGACAAGGTGGTGCTGGAAAGCAGCCTGTCGTTTGCAGTGGCTATCCAAAAGCTATTAGTGAAGAATGAAGCCTGCCGACTTGCCGGGCTGTACCTCTTTTGGAACATGGTGGACGGTCGGGAGAAAACAGACCTCTACGCCGCCTATGACAAGACCATTAAGGAACTGGAACTGCCGCTGATGAAAACCTTTATCCCCGACACCAAACGCTACAAAAAGGAACTGGTGGCGTATAAAAAGGCGGTGTTCCGCTCCACGCTCTTTCCCGCCAGCCGCCCGCTGGTGAGGGGAAGCAACTTGGAAGAACTGATAACCGAAATAACGTACTACATCAAATTACAATGATATGGCAAAGCAAAGCGGCGGGATGCCGAAGATAGACGAGGATTTTATGCGGGAACTTATCTCGCAGGGTGTCCCCAGTAAACAAGATAATAATAAGACGAATGATGCACCGCAAGAAACACAAACAGAAACGGTGCAAGTAGAGAAACCGACACCCCGCAAGCGCAAGGGCGGTTCGGGCGACTACCGGGAAACCTACTTTCAGAAAGTGGAACTGGCAGACCGACAGCCCTTGTACGTGAGCCGCACAACCCATGAGAAATTGATGCGTATCGTGACGGTGATAGGCGGGCGCAAGGTAACGGTAAGCAGCTACGTGGAGAATATTTTACTGCGCCACTTTGAGCACTACCAAGATGAGATAAACACCCTGTATGAAAGTCACTTTCAAAAACCTGTATAGCTATGGTGGTCTATTGCATACTTACCGGGATGGTGGTGTACTATATCGCCCTATGGCTGTGGTATCGCTACACGGACAGCCGGACATCACCGGGCAGAACGGATGATGCGCCGCTTCCACGAAACAGGGTTTCAGGCTACACGCTGATAGGTGAAAGCCGATACAAGGGTGGACTAATCGGGACAGCGCAGGACAAATCGGGACACCTCCCGCAAGCGGTTGAAAATGATACTATTTTTGCGCCGCAGGCTGACGGACTGCCGGAAGAAACACCCGGTTACGAGAATGACGAACCCGACTACGAGGACGAGGAAATAGCCGGGTACATGGACGGTGACGATGATACCGGGCGGGCTACGGGCGTGAGCTTTGACGAACTGGGCAAAGCGGTACGCACGGCGAACGCCGACAACCCCACCGAAGCGGAACAGCGGCAAGCCGCCGGGACGCTGGCAAGCATTGAGGGAACGAACCTCTACGATGCGGTGGTGGAGAACATCAACGGCGGGCTGGCAAAGGTGGCGGAACTGCTGGGACGCAACGAAGCGGAACTGGCTACGGCTGCTCCTGCCGGAACTGGCAACATAAGCGAGGAACACGAAACGTTCGACATGAACGATTTCCTATAATATAATAATGTGTAACAATATGAAGCAACGTGACTACGGTTGATTGGCAACCTGAAAACCAAGCAAACGGGACTATCCCCGACCACTAAAATTTCAAATTATTCACCAGCCGGGAAAGGCGGACTTCCCACCCGCCGCCCGGCATTAAAAACAAATCACAATGAGAAAGAAAATCTTTTTGTCGGCGGCTATCCTTGCCGCTGCGGTAAGTGCCTACGCACAGGGCAACGGGCAGGCGGGCATCACCGAAGCCACGAACCTAATCACAGGGTATTTCGACCCCGGAACAAAACTGGTGTACGCAATCGGGGCGGTCTGCGGCTTGATTGGCGGGGTAAAAGTGTATAACAAATTTTCGAGCGGCGACCCCGACACCTCAAAGACCGCCGCCAGTTGGTTCGGGGCGTGCATCTTCCTGATTGTAGCCGCCACTATCCTGCGGTCGTTCTTCCTCTAAACCAGCGGCTATGTCTGAATATCCGGTAAACAGGGGTATCGGGAAGCCGGTGGAGTTCAAGGGGCTGAAAAGCCAGTACCTCTTTATCTTTTGCGGCGGCTTGCTTGCCGTCTTCGTGGTGTTCATCGTCCTGTTCATGGCAGGCGTGAACCAGTGGCTATGTATCGGTTTCATCGTGTCGGCTTCGCTGCTGCTCGTGTGGCAGACGTTCCGGCTCAACGCACGGTACGGCACGCACGGGCTGATGAAAGCAGCCGCACGCAAAAGACACCCACGCTTCATTATCAGCCGAAAGGCGATACCCCGGCTGTTCAACTACAAAAGAAGAAAGGAAGAAAGAACATGAGGAATACATTAAAGGCTACCACGCTGGAGAGGAAATTTCCACTTTTGGCGGTGGAGAACGGCTGCATCATTTCAAAGGATGCGGACATAACGGTAGCTTTCAGGGTGGAACTGCCCGAACTGTTCACCGTCACCAGTGCCGAGTACGAAGCCATACATTCGGCGTGGTACAAGGCAATCAAGGTGCTACCCGACTACTCCATAGTACACAAGCAGGACTTCTTCATCAAGGAGAACTACCAGCCCGACACCGAAAGGGACGAACTTAGTTTTTTAAGCCGCTCCTTTGAACGGCATTTCAATGAACGCCCGTTCCTGAACCATTACTGCTACCTGTTCCTGACAAAGACGACAAGGGAGAGAAGCCGCCGACAGAGCGACTTCTCCACCCTCTGCCGGGGCAGGATTGTCCCGCAGGAAATAGCCGACAAGGAAGCGGCGGCAAAGTTCATCGAAGCGGTCGGGCAGTTTGAGCGCATCATGAACGACAGCGGTTTTGTCACCCTTACCCGGCTGGCGGCATCGGAAATCACCGGGCAGGACGGAAAGGCGGGCATCATCGAAAAATACTTCTCGCTCTCGCAAACCGACACTACTTGCCTGAAAGACATCGGGCTGTACCCGGAAGAAATGCGTGTCGGGGACGATATTCTGTGCCTGCACACGCTTTCGGACGTGGAAGATTTGCCCGGAAAGGTCGGGACGGACTGCCGATTTGAGAAACTTTCCACCGACAGAAGCGATTGCAGGTTAAGTTTCGCTGCCCCGGTGGGCGTGCTGTTGTCGTGTAACCACGTCTATAACCAGTTCATCTTCATAGACGACCACGCCGAAAACCTGAAGAACTTCGAGCAGACCGCCCGGAATATGCAATCGCTCTCCCGCTATTCCCGTGCCAACCAAGTGAACAAGGAGTGGATAGACGAGTACCTGAACGAAGCGCACAGCAAGGGGCTTATCTCGGTGCGTTGCCACTGCAACGTCATGGCATGGAGTGAGGACCGGGACGAACTCAAACGCATACGCAACGATGTGGGAAGCCAGCTTGCGCTAATGGAGTGCAAGCCACGCCACAACACCACCGACACGCCCACGCTCTTTTGGGCGGGCATACCCGGCAACGAAGCCGACTTCCCGGCAGAGGAAAGTTTCTACACGTTCTTGGGGCAGGCTCTCTGCCTGTTCGTGGAAGAAACGAACTACAAGAGTTCGCTTTCGCCGTTCGGTATCAAAATGGTGGACAGGGTGAGCGGTCGCCCGCTACACATCGACATATCGGATTTGCCCATGAAGAAAGGCATCACCACCAATCGCAACAAGTTCATACTTGGGCCGAGCGGGTCGGGAAAGTCTTTCTTCACCAACCACATGGTGCGCCAGTATTACGAGCAGGGTGCGCACGTGCTGCTGGTCGATACGGGTAACAGTTACTTGGGGCTGTCCCAGCTTATCCACAACCGCACGCACGGCGAGGACGGAATTTATTTCACCTACACCAACGAGAACCCGATAGCGTTCAACCCGTTCTATGTCGAGGACGGGGTATTTGACATCGAGAAGAAAGAGAGTATAAAAACCCTTATACTCACCTTGTGGAAGCGGGACGATGAAGCCCCCAAACGGTCGGAAGAAGTGGCGTTGTCCAATGCGGTAAGTGTCTATATCGAACGTATCACGGGCGACAGGTCGGTAACGCCCTGCTTCAACACGTTCTACGAGTTTGTCCGGGATGATTACCGCCGACAGCTTGAACAGAAGAACGTCAGGGAAAAGGATTTTGATATAGACAATTTCCTGAACGTGCTTGAACCATATTACAAGGGTGGCGAGTATGACTATTTGCTGAACTCCGACAAGGAGCTGGATTTGCTGCATAAACGCTTCATTGTCTTTGAATTGGATAACATCAAAGACCACAAGATTTTATTCCCGATAACGACTATCATCATCATGGAAGCGTTCATCAACAAGATGCGCAAGTTAAAGGGTATAAGGAAGTTAATACTAATCGAGGAAGCGTGGAAGGCGATTGCATCGGCGAACATGGCGGACTACATAAAATATCTGTACAAAACCGTCAGGAAGTATTTCGGGGAAGCGATTGTGGTAACGCAGGAAGTGGAAGATATTATTTCCTCGCCCATAGTGAAAGAGAGTATCATCAATAACTCGGACTGCAAAATCCTGTTAGACCAGCGAAAATATCTCAACAAGTTCGACAGCATACAAAACCTGCTCGGACTGACCGACAAGGAGCGTTCGCAGATATTGTCTATCAATATGGCGAACCACCCCGGACGGAAGTACAAGGAAGTTTTCTTCTCGCTGGGCGGCACGCAGTCGGCGGTGTACGCCACAGAAGTTTCGTTGGAAGAATATTACACGTTCACGACAGAGGAAAGCGAAAAAATGGAACTGTTCGCCCTTGCCGACAAGCTGGGCGGTAACCTTGAACTGGCTATCAAGCGGCTTGCGGAAAGCAAACGTAATCCCCAATTATCAACAACTTAAAATAAAAAAACATGAAACGGACAAACAGACTGTTTCCCATGCTGCTATGCGTCTGCCTGTCATTGGCTGGCTGCACTGGCAGTGGGGAAAAACAACTGGAAAAGATGCGTGGTGAATGGGTACACGTCAAGGGACACCCGGCTTTCACGCTCTCGGAAACGGGCGGCAAATACACCGTCACCCGGAAAGCGAATATCAGGGGCAAGATACTGGAAACCGCCTATCAAGTGTCGGAACAGGACGGGAAACTGTTTATCGAAACTGGCTTTGCCATACTGCTGACGTATGACAAGGAACGTGACCGGATAACCCTTTCACCCGGCGGCGAATACAAGCGAGTTACAAACCCTAAAAACAGAAAAAGATGAAGAAAACAATTCTCCTTATGGTGGTATGCTGCTGTTTCATCGGCAAGGCATCCGCACAGTGGGTGGTATCAGACCCCGGCAACTTGGCACAGGGTATCATCAACACCACCAAGCAGATAGTGCAGACTTCCACCACTGCCAAGAACACGCTGGACGGCTTCATGGAAGCGCAGAAGATTTTCCAGCAGGGTAAAAAATATTACGATGCGCTCAAAGCGGTGCATGACGTGGTTAGGGGCGGTGTCAAGGTGAAGAAGTCCATTGAACTGGTGGCGGAAATATCCGAAATCTACGTGCGCAACTTCCAAAACATGCTGGCAGACCCGAATTTCACGCCTGACGAACTTTCCGCAATATCGTTCGGCTATGCCAAACTGATGTCGGAAAGCTCGGACGTGTTGCAGGACTTGAAAAATGTAGTGAACATCACGGGTATGTCGCTGACGGATGCTGAACGGCTGGCAATCATCGACAACGCTTATCGAAGTTTGCTCAATTACCGCAACCTCGTGAACTACTATACCCGCAAGAACATATCCGTGTCCTACCTGCGGGCAAAGAAGAAAAACGACACCGACCGGGTGCTGGCTCTCTACGGCTCGGCGGATGAACGCTACTGGTAACATATAAATCGGTATGCCTATGTTATTAGCAGCAGTGGATTTTGACAACCTGCACCAAGTGTTGCGGGTGCTGTACGATGAAATGATGCCCTTGTGCAGCAACATGACGGGGGTAGCCAAAGGGATAGCCGGGCTGGGAGCTTTGTTCTATGTAGCCGCCAAAGTGTGGCAGTCGCTCGCAAGAGCGGAAGCCATAGACGTGTACCCGCTCCTGCGCCCCTTTGCGCTGGGGCTGTGTATCATGTTCTTTCCAACATTCGTGTTGGGTACTATCAACACGGTGCTGTCGCCAGTGGTGAAAGGGTGCAACCAGCTTATGGAAACGCAGACTTTCGACATGAACGAATACCGGGCGCAGAAAGACCGACTGGAATATGAAGCCCTGATGCGAAGCCCCGAAACGGCTTACCTTGCATCGGACGAGGAATTTGACAGGCAACTGGAAGAACTGGGCTGGTCGCCCTCCGACATGGTGACTATGACGGGTATGTACATGGACAGGGCGGCTTACAATATCAAGAAGTCCGTCCGGGACTGGTTCAGGGAGTTGCTGGAAATGCTCTTTCAGGCGGCGGGGCTGATTATCGACACGCTGCGCACGTTCTTTTTAATCGTGTTGAGCATACTGGGTCCGCTGGCGTTTGCGATTTCCGTCTATGACGGTTTCCAAAGCACGCTGCCCCAGTGGATTTCACGCTATATCTCCATTTACCTGTGGTTGCCCGTGTCGGACTTGTTCAGCAGCGTGCTGGCACGCATACAAACGCTGATGCTCCAAAAGGACATTCAGGAACTTTCAGACCCGAATTTCATTCCTGACGGGAGCAGCACCGTGTATGTAATCTTTATGATTATCGGCATCGTGGGCTACTTCACCATTCCTACAGTGGCAAGCTGGATTGTGTCGGCTGGCGGCACGTCCGCCTATAACCGCAACGTGGCACGGGCTGGGTCAGTCGCCGGGGCTGCGGCAGGGGCAATCGGTGGAAAGGTATCGGGAAAACTACTCAAATAAACAACATCAATTTATAAAATATGGAATTTAAGTCATTAACGAACATCGAAACGAGTTTCCGGCAAATCCGGCTCTTTGCGCTGGTATTCATCTGCCTGTGCGCACTGGTGACGGGCTTTGCCGTGTGGAACTCGTACAGCTTCGCCGAAAAGCAACGGCAGAAGATATACGTCCTCGACAACGGCAAAAGCCTGATGCTGGCACTTTCGCAGGACATGGCACAGAACAGACCCGTGGAAGCCAAATCGCACGTGCGGCGTTTCCACGAGCTTTTCTTCACGCTCTCGCCCGACAAGGGGGCTATCGAAAGTAACATCAAACGCTCGCTGTTCCTCGCCGACAAGACCGCTTTCAACTATTACAAAGACTTGGCGGAAAAGGGCTACTACAACCGGGTGATTTCCGGAAACGTCACGCAGACGGTGGAGATTGACAGCGTGAAGTGCGACTTCGACCAGTACCCCTACAAGGTGAACACGTATGCCCGCCAGTTGATTGTCCGGGAAAGCAGCCTGACGGTGCGCAGCCTTGTGACCTCGTGCCGCCTGCTCAACGCCACACGGAGCGACAACAACCCGCACGGCTTCATCATCGAAGCGTTCACCATTACCGAGAACAAGGATTTGCAAACCGTTAAAAGATAGCCGTATGGAAAGGAAACGAAACTATATCGAAAAGGTGCAGGACTGGGCGGACGACCGCCTGCGCCGAATGTGCGGACGGATTACGCCGGGCAAAAGGCTGGCGGTTATCCTCGTGATGTTCTTCTTTTTCGGCGGCTTGTCTATCTACATCACCGTTTCATCAATCTACAACATCGGGAAACGGGACGGGCAAAGGCTGCAAATAGAACACATCAGGCAACTGCCGTTACATGGCAATGACACAACCAACAGTATCAACCCCTTAAACAGACCGGAATATGGAAGAAGTACAGAAGAATGAGAACGGCACGACCGTACTGCAGACGGACGGGAAGCCTGAAAAGGAAAAGAAACCCAAACGGGAACTGACACCCCAACAGGTACAGCAGCGCAGGAAAATGATAGTCTTCCCGCTGATGTTCCTTGCCTTTGCCGGGTGTATGTACCTGATATTCGCCCCCTCCGGCAAAGAGGACGTGAACATGGAGAGCGTGGGCGGCTTCAACGCCGACATACCCCTGCCCGCAGAGGACGGGATTATAGCCGACAAGCAAAAGGCTTACGAACAAGCGATGCTGAACCGCAAACAGCAGGACAAGATACAATCCTTGCAGGACTTCGGTTTCACGGGGGACGATGAAACGGAAGAACCGCAAGCGGAAATCGACCTGATGCCGGAAGAAGATCCGAAGCCACAAAGGGGCGGCGGTGCTTCTTATTCGGCAAACGCTTACCGGGACATCAACCGCCAGTTAAGCACATTCTACGAAACTCCGGTGGTGGACGAGGAAAAAGAGGACTTGAAGCGGCAGGTGGCGGAACTGACCGACCGATTGCAACAACAGCAGAACGCTACGCCTACGGCAGACGACCAAATGGCACTCTTGGAAAAATCCTACGAGCTGGCGGCAAAGTACATGAATGACGGCGGGCAGAACGGGCAAACGGCACAAGTGCCTGTTGCCGGGGCTGTCACCCAAATGCCGCAAGCCCAGCCCGTGCAGGCTGTCCGGGAAACGACCGTATCGGGATTGCAGCAGCCCATGAGCGATGCCGACTTCATCCGGGCTTACAGCCAGCCACGAAACTACGGCTTCAACACGGCGGTAGGCACGGGCTATGCTATCGGCAGGAACACGATAGCCGCCTGCATCCACCAAGACCAAACACTGACGGACGGGCAGGCGGTGAAACTCCGGCTGCTCGAACCCATGCAGGCGGGAAACATCGTTGTGCCGAAGAATACCCTTGTGGCGGGGACGGCAAAGGTGCAGGGTGAAAGGCTCGACATACTGGTGTCCTCGATTGAGTACGCTGGCAATATCATCCCGGTGGAACTCGCCGTGTTCGATACGGACGGGCAAAAGGGATTATCTGTGCCGTCCTCTATGGAGCAGGAAGCGTTCAACGAAGCTATGGCGAATATCGGAAGCGGGCTGGGTACAAGCATTTCCTTTGCACGGAGTGCCGGGCAGCAGGTGGCAATGGACGTGACAAGGGGCTTGCTGCAAGGAACGTCCGGCTATCTTGCGAAAAAGTTCAGGACTGTAAAAGTAAAGCTGAAAGCCGGGTACAAGGTGATGCTTTACGCCAAACAATAATTACTCAACAAATATTCAACCACTAAAATTTCAATTAACGATGAAACAGATTTTTGTATTGTTCGCCCTCTTGCTGGGCGTGTGTGCGGCAAACGCACAAACCACTGACACCATGAAGTATGGGGCTGGCAACAACTTGTACCGGGGGATTACCCGGAAACTCCCGTACCGCCAAATGGTAACGCCCTACGGCGTGGAAGTGACCTTTGCCAAGACGGTGCATATCATCTTCCCCGCCGCCGTCCGCTATGTCGATTTGGGAAGCAACCACATCATAGCGGGCAAGGCGGACGGTGCGGAGAACGTAATCAGAGTGAAAGCCACGACAGAGGGCTTTCCGGGAGAAACGAACTTCTCCGTTATCTGCGAGGACGGCAGTTTCTTTTCGTTCAACGCCAAGTACGCCCGTGAACCGGAAATGCTCAATATCGAAATGAAAGACTTCTTGGAGAACGAAGACACCAGCGATTTTTCACATACCCGTATGAACATCTATTTCCGGGAATTAGGTAATGAAAGCCCGCTGTTGGTGAAGTTGATAATGCAGAGCATCTACACGAACAATGACCGGAAAGTACGCCACTTGGGTAGCAAGCGTTTCGGCATACAGTTCTTAATCAAGGGCATTTACACCTATAACGGGATGCTGTACGTGCATACGCAGACGAAGAACAGTTCCAACGTGCCTTTCGATACCGACTTCATCAAGTTTAAGATAGTCGATAAGAAAGTGCCGAAGCGCACGGCTATTCAGGAAACGGTGCTGGATGCGGTACGCAGCTACAACGAGGTGATAGGGATTGCCGGGAAATCGACCGTGCGCACGGTGTACGCCCTGCCGAAATTCACCATTCCTGACGACAAGCTGCTGTTGGTGGAACTCTACGAGAAAAACGGCGGGCGGCATCAGGTTATCCGGGTGGAGAACGCCGACATCGTGACCGCCGAAGTGATTGACGAACTCAAAATCAAGTAGGAAATGAAAAAACACATCTTTATAATGATGCTCTTTGCGCTGTGCCTGACCTCGTTTCAGGCACACGCACAAAGATACCTGCCGGGCATGAAAGGCTTGCAGGTGACAGCAGGTATGGCGGACGGGGTGCATTGGAACGACAACACGGATTTTGCCTACCACATCGGGGCGGCATACAGCGTTTACACCAAGAATGCCAACCTCTGGGTGATTGGCGGGGAGTACCTGCACAAGAAGTATGACTACAAGGATATGAGAATACCAGTCGAACAGTTCACCGCAGAGGGCGGCTATTACCTGAAATTCCTTTCGGACAGGCGCAAGACCTTCTACCTCTCGCTGGGACTGTCGGCACTCGCCGGGTATGAAACAAGCAACCGAAGCGAAAAGCTCTTGCCGGACGGCTCTACCTTGCTGGATAAGGACTGCTTCGTTTACGGCGGTGCGCTGACGCTGGAACTGGAAGCCTACCTGACCGACCGGGTGGCTCTGCTACTGAACGCAAGGGAACGGGCGTTGTTCGGCTCGGACATAGGCAAGTTCCACACGCAGGTATCTTTGGGACTGAAATTCATTATCAACTGACCGCTATATAATAATGTATATGAAGAATGTAATGTATAAAATCATCATGGGCTGCTACATCGTGGCCGCCCTCGTACTTGTCACCGCCTGTAATGACAACTTGGATATTCAGCAGGCATACCCGTTCAGCATCGAAACGCTGCCAGTACCCAAAAGGCTGAAAGTCGGGGAAACCGCAGAAATACGCTGCCAGTTGGTGCGTGGCGGCTATTACCAGCCGACTACCTATCAGATAAGGTACTTCCAGCCGGACGGCAAAGGGAAGCTGGAAATGGATAACGGCACGGTGTTCCTGCCCAATGACCTTTACCCGCTGGAGAATGAAACGTTCTGGCTCTACTACACTTCGGCATCGACAGACCAGCAGACGATTGACATTTATGTAATTGATAGCTTCGGGCAGGTGCAGCAGGTTTCGTTCTCGTTCAATAATGATAGTAATGAGGATAAAAACTTTTAGTCTAATGTTAATAAACATCCAGCAAAATTTTGTTGGATGCTCTTTTATGCCTACTTTTACATATCAAATAAAAACAGATATATTATGATTGTAATTTCATTTATCAACATGAAAGGTGGGGTTGCAAAAACCACATCAACGGTAGAGATTGCAGCTATATTGGCAAAAGAACACAATAAAAAAGTATTAGTTATAGATTTAGATCCACAAACTAATGCCACACTTTCTTTAATAACTTTAGAACAGTGGGAACAAATAAAAGATACTGCTACTATAGCTGATGTATTAGGAATGAATAGAGGTATGTCCTCTAGAAATGAAGAATTTGATATAAATTCTGCTGTGATTGAGAATGTATGTGGTATTGAAAATCTTGATTTGATTCCATCTCATTTAGAGTTAACATTTCTAGACCTTGATTTGGTGTCACGTCCTGCAAGGGAATGTATTTTGCAAAATCAAATAAGAAATCTTTCCAAACAGTATGATTATATATTGATAGATTGTCCTCCCAACTTGACCTTAGCTCCCCAAAATGCTTTGGTAATAAGTAATTATATCATTGTGCCTGTAGTTCCAGAAGTTTTCCCTGCAATAGGATTGCCATTATTGGTAAATCGAGTTAATAATTGGAAACGAAATATAGCATCGTGCAATGTTGAGTTTTTAGGAATGATATTTACTAAAGTAGATGGACGTTATAATATGCATGCAGAACAAATGGATGCACTAAGAAGAAAAAATATAATATATTCTTTTAGCACTATTATCCCTCAAAATACAGATTTAAGCAAAGCTGCAGCAAAAAGTAGTCCTGCCCTATTAGAATATCCGAATAGTAATGGGATAAGAGCCTACAAAACATTAGTTCGGGAAATATTAAATAAAATAGAACCATGAATATAGATATTTTAAATAAGCTAGAGTGTATACTTAAAGAACTATCATCCTTTGAAAAGATGGGGTTGGATACTTCGTCTCTTAAAATATTTATAAAAAACTACAAAAACTTCTTGAAAATAAACGAACAGTCTATTGAGCAACTGTCTTTAGATGAAAAACTTAATTTAGTTCAAAAATTTCTAGAAGATAAAAAAGTTTTTCCTACAATTAAGGATGTTATAACATTTGCAAATGATAAATTGAATCTTGATTTTAAAGACCAAAAGGAGTCTCGAAACGTAACTATTTCACGGATAATAGGACGGATTCGGAACAATCCGACACTTAAAGAAAAATTAAAATTAGCAGTTTTGTCCATGCGCAATGAAAAAATGCATAACATTTCTTCTAGTAAATCAAAAAAAGAAATTATTACAGCAGAAACATTTGATAAATGGGCAGAAATTATTCGTAAAATATAAAATATATGGACACACGCATATTGGCAGAAGCTAAAAAGGATATTCCTTTATATCTTAACGATTTTGAATCTTATTGGAATTCTGTAGTTAATAATATAAATGATAGCGATTTGATTGATTGTTATCATGCGACTCTGATATATAAAAATTGGAAACAAAGTCTCAATCACTTACGAATTACTTCTATGGACATTCTATTAGATGAATTACATGAAGATATAAATACATCGTTTTTTCAATCCTATTTAGGCTTGTATCGTACTGCACACATGCATTTAAGAAGCCTTATTGAATTATCAATGCAAATGGTATATTTTTATCAACATGAGATTGAATATATGCAATGGAAGGATGGTGATTTTATAATAAAACATGATACATTAAATAATTATCTAAAAAAGCACCCTAATTTTGTAGGAGCATCAGCATTTATTGATGAATTGACTAGTTATTGGAAAAAATTTTCAAAGCATATACATGCAGAAGCTCCTATGTTTTTTCAGTCTAAAAAAATAGCATATACAACAAAGACTTTTTCAATAGGAGATTTCAATATATGGAAAAATAATTTTTTAAAAGCTTCATATTTAACAAATAAATTATTTTTGCTTCTTTTCAAGGATAAAATAACTCTTTTCCCTGAGACTGAAAGGCGCATTTTACTAAAAAATATTCAACCTCAAGATTATGCACTCATAGGTATAAACCCTTGATGAATTTTTCAAATTTGGCTTCTTTGTTACTTTCTTCACCGCAGGTATGCTCATGGAAGAAAGTAACGGCGGCAACCGCCGCCGTTCTCTATCAACTGGTTTTAAGGCTCTTTATGGACGTGTATTTCTCTAACCACACCTTTACCTGCTCCATGTTGTATTCGCCCGTGATTATTGCCGTATGGTCGTTTATGGCTACAAACCGGACACTTTCATAGCTGTTTATCCAGCCTTGCAGGGAACAGACGCCCCACGTGTCCACATCTTCAAAAACACTGCGGTCTATCCGGCTGATTGGCTCGCCGAAAACTACCGTCATTATCTGAAAGTCCGGTTTGTCCTCTAACAGTTGCAAATGGTGCAACGTGCCGAACTCGTCAATTTTGCGCCCCCACGCCCATACATCACTATACAAATCATCGCCCCACTGGTGCGGGTGGTCGAAACGGACTTTGACCGCTGTGGAATGCTGGTCGTCTTGGATGTCCTCGATAACGCCCGTTACCATTAAGCCCGTAAAAATACACTCGCAACGTCTGCCGATAAGCTCCTTGTTTACTTCTGTCGTTTTCATGTCCCTAAAATTTACTTGTTTATTACTCCGTTCTTCTTCGCTACCCATTCGTCACGCCTGCGGCGGCACTCGTCCAGCGTTTTGGCTACCGTGCTGAAAAGTTCGCCGTCCGTGTGGCGGTAGTCATATTGATAATAAATTTGTCCCCTGAAAGCCCCTAAACAGCATTTCACGTATTTTTCTTCTCCCGGTATTTGGGTGATGCTTACCCCGTTTTTGTTAAGTGACTGCATGATGTCTTATTTTTTATGGTTATAAACTTGGTTGTTTTTAGCGGACAGGGCTTTGACACCCCGCCCGGATTGGTTGTTATGCCGCACGGAACACAAAGCCGTCATCAAACCAGTAATCGCACATGAACAAGTCACGGGCAAACTGTTTGTAATCGAAATAGGTCTTTGCGAACTCCGGCAGGTCGTAACATTCTTCTATAATTTCATAGGCGAAATCTTCTTCATCGTCATATTCCCCCTGATATTCGTCCCGGAAATCACGTACAAGGTCGTCCGCATCTTCCTCGCCCAAATCACGGCTTTTATAGTTGCACCACACGAAAAAGGCTTCCTGCTCGGTGTCGCTCAAATCCTCCACCGCATCACGCAAAGCGAAAAAGTTTTCAGAAATCCAACTTTCAGAAATCAGGGCTTCCGGGATATTCTCGTAATCCTGAAACATATATTCCGCATCTTCCTCGTCCTTGTGCAGTTCCCGGCACGCTTCGTAAAATTCTTCCTTGTCCGAATAATCCGAAAGGTTGAGCCATGCCCCAAACAATGAACCGTTGTTGTACTTGGCGTAAGTGCCTACATAAACGCTTGCTGCTGATAATGTCGTTGCTTCCATATTGCTGTAATTTTTAAGTTTTTAATTTTATGCGGATTCGAGAGGTGAGGGAGTTGAAGTTTCACTGAACTTTTTTCCTGTTTCCCGTAAATCCGACTTTTTTTTTATGCGTCTTCCGGTCGGGTCGGTCGTTTTCGTTTCACATAGGCTTAAAAGGGTAGTGTTTAGAGTTTGCAAGTTTTTGGGTAAAAAATACCTCGCAGGGCAGGGAAGATTTTTTCGCCAAACCGGAACGGTTCGACCTTGCAAAGTCGTGAAGAACACGTAACTACCTTTGCCTATTGAAAGGATAAAAACGACTGTCCCGGCTGGGGGGGCTGTGTAAGAGGAAGATTTACAGATAGGGAAACAGGGGAAAAGTGCCTGTTCTCTTTCGTCTTTTAGGGAACACTCCATGCGGGTGGGAAAGGCAAGGGTATGGCAAGTTTACCTTGCAGTACGCTTGTGCGGGTTTCCAACGGCTCTTTTCACGAAAACAAGTCAGCCATGCCACGCACGGCTGGCGTTTCGGGGAATGTGCAGTTGGAAAAGGACATAAAAAATGCGGGTAGTCGGTGGACTACCCGCAAGGTAAATAAGAATTCTTCTCTTATTTAAATTTTTGATATATCAAATAGGCTCATACGTTTTCAAATTCCAATGTTTCCATAAAAAAGCATAAGGACATAGAGATTTTTCATTGCATTTTTTCCATGGTTCCGTTTTGCATAATTCATTAGGTGTAGAATTAGGAGACTCGCAACACCAATTAAGCATTCCACAGTTTTTCTTACCATTTGAGAATAATTGGTATATTTCTTTAATAGCATTAAAAATTTCAACATTATCCCCTGCTTCCATGTCCTCATAAGGTAATTTGAAATAATGGTTATATCGATTTTTCATCAAAGGACTTCCTACCTTTGATATGGTATAACCCCAACAATTATTTTTTTTCAAATCATTTTGTTTCGCCATTTTAAGTAAAAAATATTTATCGTTTATTCTCCAGTCTATAGCAAAATCTGTTAAACAATTTATCCATTCATGAAAAGTTTCGTGTTGTGGTACGTCACAAATGTAACTATGCAATGATTGATTGACTTGGTTTGATAAATTCTTAAATACTTGCTCAAATGCCTGCGGAGAAGAACCAGCTACGCTACACGTTTTTTTGTAGAACCAATCATATAATTCTTCAGCATTATTAATCACTAATTCTCCACTACCTATTTTTTTTGCAGTATCAACAAAATATACTCCAGGATTGGAATTTAAAAGAGATATATCACACAATGCAAGAACTTTAAGTAAATCATCCCCAAATTCCTTATTATAGTGTTGGGCAACAAGTTCTGCTGCACGATATGGATAGTCAGGAGAAATTTGTACTCCAATTGGGGAACATAATCTTTCCATAATGTAAGACATACTTTCCATAATTGCTAAAGCTCCAAAAGAACGAATGTTATCATTAGGATTCAATACAACACTCTGTATATTGTTGATATACGGATTGGGAATCAATTCGTCTGTATTCTCTATTATTTCATCAATGGTATAAATAGATGATTCATCCGTATCTCCAGCTGTTAAATTACATATCTGTTGATTAAGTAGTAAATTGTCATTATTGTCAGTTATTTCAAATGGAACAGCAAACTGTTTGTTAGTTTTATATATTCTATTTACCACACTATGTATATATTCACTTTGAACATACAAATTATTAAGTCCATAGTAAGTTGTAAAGTCTTGTAAAAAATGGATATACTCATGAAATAAAATTGTAGCATCTATATCAGACATCTTAGAGATAATCATATTATCGTCTGTTGAATCCACTTGCATTTCAAAGAATGTCGGTATATAATATCCAAGCAAAGTTTTTAATCTTTTCATCTTATATTATTTTTGAATTAATAAATCGCACTAAAAGTTTTATCAAAAGAGGCATTAAAGTGGTGTTTTGCGTATTTAAACATTATACAACCGTAAAAGCCTTTTTTACAAAAATAGTATTCTTGTCTGAGATATAAGTATTTATATTGATTTTTAACGGCTCTTTTTACGAAATACAGTCAGCCATGCCACGCACGGCTGGCGTTTCGGGGAATGTGCAGGTTGGAATAAGGATAAAAAATGCGGGTAGTCGGTGGACTGCCCGCAAAATGGATGAATATACTTTATTGGAATATAGCTTGTTAGGTGGAATTTCGTTACCGGAATCGTTACCTATTTGTTACCTAAACGCTCATAGGTAACGAAACCTACCGGACGGCGTTCTTTCTGTTGCTTCGACTGGCTTAAAAGCTGGGTAAGGGCTTGGTACAGTTCGTTGAACTGCGCATCGGTGCTTACCTCCAGTTCCTCGATTCGCTTTAATAGTTCCTCGTAGCCGATTGCCATTTGGCGCATGAGGACAAAAGCCCGCATGATTGAAATGTTTACTTCTATGGCTACTTTGGAACGGAGAACCGAAGAAAGCATGGCTACGCCCTGCTCGGTGAAAGCCATAGGCGGGGTGGGCGTGTGGCGGATATTGTCAGGGAACTTATCACAATTTGTGATAAGTCCTAACCACTCGTCTTTGCTCAACTCAAACATGAAATCACTGGGGAAGCGGTCTATGTTACGTTTGACCGCTTGTTTCAAAGCTCGTGTTTCCACTTGATAGAGTTCTGCCAAATGCAAGTCAAGCATCACCCGGTAACCTCTGACTTCAAAAATCTTGTTTTGGATAATCTGCAAGTCCATAATCGTATATTTTAGGGGATTTAGTAATGTTGGAATAATAGTAAGGACTGGTCACAAATTGTGATCAGTCCCCAACAATCAAGATTACATGGCGACTTCCTTGTAAATCTTCTCGATGCCGACAAACTTCTTGTCAAGCCCCTGCATATCGCTACCTATCTTGCTGTTAGTGATGCGGGCATAGATTTGGGTTGTTTCGATATTGGTGTGTCCCAACATCTTGGAAACAGTTTCAATGGGTACGCCCTTTGACAGCGTGGTAGTCGTTGCGAACGTGTGCCTTGCAAGGTGAAATGTCAAGTTCTTTTTAATACCGCACACATCGGCAATCTCTTTCAGGTACGCATTTAATTTCTGATTGCTGATTATGGGAAGTATCTTGCCATTTGGTAACTTACCCTTGTACTTCTTCAAAATCATCTTGGGAATATCCAGTAGGGGAACATTAACGTCCGTATTCGTCTTTTGCCGCTTTGTCATTATCCAAAGGTTGCCGTCAAAGGATTTGCGTATATTATCTTGCGTAAGCCCTGCCACATCTATATAGGCAAGTCCGGTGAAGCAGGCAAAGATGAACAAGTCTCTGACGTGTTCCAGCCGCTCGGAAACCATTTTCTTTTTAAGGATGATTTTTATCTCGTCCTCTGTCAGATAACCCCTGTCCACTTTTTCCAGCCGGATTTTATAATTGGCAAACGGGTCGTTCACCAGTATGCCATTGTTGCGGGCAATGATGATGATACGCTTGAAGAACTGCATGAACTTGGCGGTGGTGTTGTAACCGCACTTGCAGGCTGTACGCAAATACAACTCAAAATCGGTAATGAACATCGGGCTTATCTCCTTTATGGATATGTCCGATACGTTGTACTTGCTGCGGATGAACTCGGCGAGGTGGCGGCGGGTGACTTCATACTTGCGGTAGGTCGCTATTGTCTTGGATATGCCGACCAATTGTTTCACATCGTCATTGTGCTTTTGGAACAGGGTAAGGATTGTTTCGTGGCTCTCGCTATGACCTAAAAACTCGTTCTTCACTTTCTCGGCGGTCACGTAGTTGTCACGCCGTTGCATTTCGTGGTAAATGGTGTTCAAGGATGCGTTTATATCATCCAGCATACGGTTTATGCGGCTGGCTTCCGAAGTACGTCCGGTAGCTTTGCCCATTTTGCCGTCCCAAATAGAGGGCAGCACGTCCAGCTTGGTGTTAAAACGGCTTGCCACGCCGTCCACTGTGATACGGGCGAAAAGGGGGTACGCACCGTTGGCTTTCTGCTTGTCTTTCTTTGCGTAAAAGCAAATGTTGAATGTCGATTTCATAACTCACTTTTTAAGTTGCAAAACTATTGTAATTCTCTAAAAATGAGTTCTATGCAGACAAACCAAATAACGACAGGACTTCGCCAATTTCGGACAATCTGTACCCCCTTTCCGTTTTTGTTTGTCGGGGGTACGAGTTAGGTTACGAACTTTGTCTTTTAGGGGCGAAAAGGTGTACTTTAAGGCAGACACAAGGGGATAAAAAAGTCCCACAAATCATTGAATTTGTGGGACTTGTCTACTTACTGTCCGGTATTGTCCGGTTAGTTCAGCGGAGAGACAGGGATTCGAACCCCGGGTACCTCGCGGTACAACGGTTTTCAAGACCGCCGCAATCGACCACTCTGCCACCTCTCCAAAACTTCCTTTCAGAAGTGCTTTTTGTTGAAAGCGTTGCAAAGGTACGACTTTATTTTAAATATGCAAGACTTTTGAACAAGAAAAATTAAAGGTTTTATTATATTTGCACTCTCAACCGAAAAAAAGCATATGAAACTAAAATGTCTTTTCTTACTGTTACTTTTGGGAATATCCTTTTGTGTACATGCACAAAAGCGCCCCGTCATCCTTGAGAAACAGTTGGAGATCATTAGGAAAGAACCTGATAACGGGGATGCATTAAAGTTTCTATGCCAATACTATTTAAATAAAGGAAATTATTCCAAAACCATCACTTACGCCGAGATTATGAAAAACGTAGCGGACAAGACTAAAAATCCTCTACTCCAACTCTATTCATATATCTACCAAGCACAAGCACAAATGATGAGCGGACGGGAAAAAATAGCCAAAAAAAACTTGAACCTTTCTCTTGAACTAGCAACCAAACTGAATAATGACTCCACCCTTTGTTCCGTCTATGGTAGTCTCGGACTCTACTCTGCAAATATTGAAACCGATTATTACCGTGCCATACGATGGCTTTATAAAGGTATCCAGTTGGCACAACAAAATAATTTCCAACAACAATACGCTTTGCTTTTAGGCAATTTAGCAAACATCTATTACCTCAAAAAAGATACAGCCGGTATCAAATACGCATTAGAATGTTATGAATTAGGACACAGTATGCGTAATCCATACATCATTTATTCCGGTGCAGTAAATTCTGCCTATATGTATTTTTTAATGAAACAGAATGAGGAAGCAATGAAATATATACATGAAGCCGAAACATTGATGCTGGAAAATGATTTCTACGACCAAGCCCATACCTACAATCTCTTTGGCAATATATTATATGATATGGGTGAATATGCCCAGGCCTTGGAATATTACAAAAAAGCCATGAAGGACAAACAGGCGGCACAAACTTCCTCTATTGTCTATGCCCATTTGGGATATGCACGTATACTAATGCAGCAAAACAAACAACTAGAAGCTATTTTATTGTTAAAACAAGGAATAGCTATTTCTTATGCACGCGTCAACGCCATCCATCGCAATGAACTATACGAAAATCTGTCCACCTGCTATGAGCAATTGCACCAATATCATGACGCACTGAAATATTATAAAATATTCCGTTTGGAAAACGACAGTCTTTTCAACAAGGACAAAGAAAGAGATTTAAGTGAAATGCGATTCAAATACGACTCTGAGCGGCAGGAAAATTTGATAAAACAAAGCAAACTGGATGTAATGCAGAAAGAACAGCGTATACAACAACAGACATTTATTCTTATTATCATTGTGATTGTTCTAGGATTGCTTTATTACCTCTACCACCGTAAAAACAAACTTTATTTAAGTATTGTCAAGCAAAATCAAGAAGCAATCAAAAGAGAAACGGAACTGAATCGCCGTATAAAAGAATTGGAAACCAATGCCCCCTCCATGGTTTCTACTTCCGAAAAATATGCTTCCTCCTCACTCACCGACGAGAAAAGTTTAGAACTTTTCCGTACATTAGAGCGTATTATGAGAGAAGAAAAAATTTACAAAGACAATTTTATAACAAAAGACAAAGTAGCAGAAATATTAGGAACGAACCGTACTTATCTATCACGTATCATCAATGAACAATCCAAACTATCCTTCACTCATTATGTAAACCGTTTCCGTATTGAAGAAGCTATCCGTCTATTATCCGACCCCAATAACGAAACTCCGCTGAAAGCCATTTCTACAGAGCTGGGATTTAACTCCATTTCCACCTTTTATAACCTTTTCCAATCCTCAGTGGGAATGACTCCCTCCCAATATAGGAACAAAGTTATGGAACTTCAAAAAGAGCAATAGGTTATCTTTTTGCTCTTTTTTTTATTCTGAAAACAGCAATTGCCGATATTAATATAGGTATAAAGAGGCATATCTAAGATATTATCCCTTACTTTGCGGTATGAACATTAATCCAAATTTAAATAATACGTAATGAAAAAGAAGTTTTTTTTAAGTTGCCTCTTAATCGTTATGGCATTGCTTCCGGCAGTTGCCCAGATTCAAGATCCGGTACAATTCAAAACCGAGTTAAAGACGATTTCCGATACGGAAGCACAAATAGTATTCACTGGTAAGATTGATGCCGGATGGCACGTTTATTCCACTGATCTTCCTTCGGGAGGTCCTATCTCCGCTACTTTCAACGTAGACAAGATAGAAGGAGTAGAATTAGTAGGAAAGCTCACTCCACAAGGTAAAGAAATTGAAAACTTCGACAAGGTGTTTGAAATGAAATTACGTTACTTTGAGAACACTGCCATTTTCATTCAGAAACTAAAAATAACGGGCGCTACCTATATGATAGAAGGTTATATGGAATTCGGTGCCTGCAACGATGAAAACTGTCTGCCTCCTACTGAAGTTTCTTTCTCTTTCTCCGGAAAAGGAGTTGCCGCTGTCACTACAAGCAAGACTACTGAACCCGCAAAAACAGAAACAGCCATAACGGAAGCTCCTGTAGCGGAAACAGCTACTGCAACTACCGCAACAGATAGTGCTACAACTGCCGCCCTGATCGGCAATGACACTGCTGTCCAAGATTATTGGACTCCGGTTATCCAAGAGCTGAACGCATTTGGCGAAACGACATCACAACAAGACCGTTCATGGATTTACATCTTCTTTGCCGGGTTTATCGGTGGATTACTTGCCTTATTTACGCCCTGTGTATGGCCTATCATCCCAATGACGGTAAGTTTCTTTTTAAAACGTAGTAAAGACAAAAAGAAAGGAATCCGTGATGCATGGACATATGGTACTTCTATCGTAGTGATCTATGTATTATTAGGTCTTGCCATAACCTTGATATTCGGTGCCAGTGCCTTGAATGCACTTTCCACAAATGCTATTTTTAACATATTCTTCTGCTTGATGCTAATTGTGTTTGCAGCCTCTTTCTTTGGAGCATTCGAACTTACTCTTCCTTCAAAATGGAGCAATGCAGTAGACAGTAAAGCGGAACAGACCAGTGGTTTGTTAAGTATCTTCCTGATGGCATTCACCCTATCTTTGGTTTCATTCTCATGCACAGGTCCTATCATCGGCTTTTTGTTGGTAGAAGTTTCCACTACAGGTAGTGTAGTTGCCCCTGCTATCGGCATGTTAGGTTTTGCTCTTGCATTAGCGTTGCCATTCACACTGTTTGCCATGTTCCCGTCTTGGCTGAAATCCATGCCTAAATCCGGTGGTTGGATGAATGTAATTAAAGTAGTATTAGGTTTCCTTGAGCTCGCATTTGCTTTGAAATTCCTGTCGGTTGCTGACTTGGCTTATGGATGGGGAATCCTAGACCGTGAAACATTCCTTGCTTTGTGGATTGTGATTTTCGCTTTGCTAGGCTTCTATTTGCTGGGTAAGATCAAATTCCCTCACGATGATGATGATGATAAAGTAGGTGTTGCCCGTTTTTTTATGGCTCTTATCTCACTTGCATTTGCTGTATATATGGTACCGGGCTTATGGGGTGCTCCTTTGAAAGCTGTCAGCGCATTTGCTCCTCCCATGAATACACAAGACTTCAACTTATACACCAATGAAGTACATGCGCAGTTTGATGACTACGATGCCGGTATGGAATATGCAAAACGTACCGGAAAACCGGTAATGCTTGACTTTACAGGTTACGGATGTGTAAATTGCCGTAAAATGGAAGCTGCTGTATGGACTGATCCGAAAGTAAACAAGTTGATGACTGAGGACTATGTACTGATTACATTGTTCGTTGATAACAAAACTCCATTGCCCGAACACATCAAAGTGATGGAGAACGGTAAGGAACGTACACTACGCACGATCGGTGATAAATGGAGTTACCTGCAACGCTCTAAATTCGGTGCCAATGCACAACCTTTCTATGTATTGATTGACAATGAGGGAAAACCATTGAATAAATCATATTCATATGATGAGGATATAGACAAATATGTTGATTTCCTCCAGACCGGATTACAAAACTATAAAAAATAACCAAAGTGTGTCAAAAGTCGAAGGAGTGTCAAAACTAAATAAACCTATCATTTTATTCATTCAGAATATTCTTTAATGAAAAATATTCTGAAAATCAACAAAAAGGAAAAGACAAACGAAACGATAGTTTTATTCGAGTTTTGACACACTTTCAAAAAGATTTTTGCAAGACCCCTTAATAATTATCTACTATGATCGCCAAACCAGAAAGAGAGCAAATCATTGCCCTTATAAATCGCGAGGTCGTTCCGGCTATCGGGTGCACAGAACCCATAGCCGTAGCCCTTTGTGTAGCAAAAGCAACAGAAACACTAGGTAAAAGACCTGAAAGGATTAAAGCTTTACTCAGCGCCAATATTCTTAAGAACGCCATGGGAGTAGGCATCCCGGGAACAGGAATGATTGGGCTACCTATCGCTATCGCCTTAGGGGCATTAATCGGAAAATCCGAATATCAATTGGAAGTCTTAAAAGACAGCACTCCTGACGCCGTAGCAGAGGGTAAAAAACTAATTGACTCACAAGCTATCTCTATCGGGCTGAAAGAGAATATAGAAGAAAAGTTATATATCGAAATTATCTGTGAAGCTGATGGTGATACAGCGACGGCCATTATTGCTTGCGGGCATACCAATTTTATATATGTGGCCCTAAACAACCAAGTTTTACTAAACAAACAAACTACCTCCACCTGCAATGAGGATGCAAAAGAGCCGGAGTTGAACTTGCGGAAAGTGTACGATTTTGCCACCACCACACCATTGGATGAAATTCGTTTTATTCTTGAGACCAAACGTTTGAATAAAGCAGCGGCAGAACGTTCTTTCAAAGGAAACTACGGTCACGAATTAGGCAAGATTCTGAAAAGCAGCAAAAGCGAAGAACAAATATTGGGAAGTAATACATTTACCCACATCCTTTCTTATACCTCGGCAGCTTGCGATGCACGTATGGCGGGAGCTATGATTCCTGTCATGAGCAATTCAGGAAGTGGGAACCAAGGAATTACAGCTACTTTACCGGTAGTAGTCTATGCCGAAGATAACCATAAATCAGAAGAAGAATTGATCCGCGCACTGACACTTAGCCACCTGACAGCGATTTACATCAAACAAAGCTTGGGACGTCTGTCTGCACTATGCGGCTGTGTAGTGGCTGCAACAGGTTCCAGCTGTGGTATCACTTATTTGATGGGAGGCACTTACGAGCAAATCACTTTTGCCGTACAGAATATGATCGCTAACCTGACAGGTATGATTTGTGACGGAGCCAAGCCCAGTTGTGCTCTGAAATTAAGCAGCGGTGTTTCTACTGCTGTATTTTCAGCTATATTAGCGATGGAACATAAATGTGTATCTTCTGTAGAAGGTATCATTGACAATGATGTGGACCGCAGCATCCGCAACCTGACCAGAATTGGTTCACAAGGCATGAATGAAACCGATAAACTAGTATTGGATATTATGACCCACAAACAATGTGATTAAATATATATAAAGATAAGAGAGTTGAAAACGAATCAGACACGGCATTTTATACAATCCGTGTCTGATTTTATTTCTCACTCCACCAACATGTCTTTATATTGGGTATGCCGGGTAAAAAACATTTTTGCAAAAGAACAAGTAGGACGTATTTTAAGCCCTACAACCGAAGCATATCTCACAGCGGCCTCGGTCAAAGCCTGAGCTATTCCCTGCCCTTCCAACTGTGGGGGAACTATGGTATGAAGGATATCCAAAACTCCGTTCTTTTCATCATATTGCAAATAGGCGATTTGTCCCGATTCAAATACTTCGAAACGGTCTACTTTCTCGTCATGTATAACTGTATGTTCCATTCTATATTGGTTTTAATGTATAACTATTACTAATAAAAACAATAATAAAATGGAATTGTTTTTACTCATAGATGAAATCTGTTACAGAACGTATGTCTGTTGACGAAACTCCGATACACACTTTAAATGACACTATAAAATATTGAGAACTATCTGCCTTGTCTATATTGAAAAGCCGAAGGTAGTATACCAAATTCTTCCTTAAAATACCGACTGAAATATTTCGGATTATTAAAGCCCACCTGATAGGCTATTTCTGAAATATTCTGTTGACTTCCACGGAGTAATTGGGCAGCCCGCTGTAAACGAATTATACGAATAAACTCGATAGGAGTCTTACCGGTAATAGCCAATAACTTTTTATATAAATGAACGCGGCTCATCCCTAATTCCTTGCTTAACTCTTCTACAGACAAATCACTGCGTGCAATATTGTCTTCTACATATTTCACAGCATGATTTATCAGTTTTTCATCCATCGAAGTTATGGCAGTCCCACTAGGTTTGAAATCAATATAAGCATGATTCCAAACCGTTTTCAACTTCTGTTCACTTTTTTCTTCAGGAACAGCAGTCACCATTTCCGGCAACTCCTCCGGTGGAATAATATGAGTTATCATCTCATTATCCTCACCCTCAATCAATTGAATCACCGTTGCTCTTTGTGGAGCAACGGCTGAGATTGTTTCTATGTTTTTTTCTTCTGCAATTTCTTCCGTATTACCAGATTCTAATCTTCGGATATCCTCCTCCAGTCCTTCTATTGTTATTATATGGTTTGGTTCTTCTTCCGATTCCTCCCCGGCATTAGACGCCATATAAAACTCCGGAATCTGAAGTGTGGAAATGTCTTCTACCGGCTTATCTGTAACTTGCACCTGTTCTATTTTCGTCGGTTTACTCTCGGAACGCTTTACCGGGATATGGATAACAAAAACACAACAGACAGGAGTATTATCCATTACGTTCACCGTGCCATCGTGAAGTGTGACAAAATCACGTACAATATTTAGACCACCTCCGCCATCTGAGATATTCATATCCGGATTATCCACTTGATAAAAACGTTCGAAAATGCGTTCTCTGTTTTCTTCTTTAATGCCGACACCTGTATCAGCCACTCTGATTTCCAGCATTTCCCGAGAATCCTGTCCTTCTACTAAACCGACAGACACATCAACTCGTCCACCATTGCAAGTAAATTTTAAAGCATTGGAAAGCAGATTCATCATCACTTCCCTCATTTTATCCCCATCAAACAACATATTCAACGAAGGAACTGCTGAATGAAAAATGAGAGAAATATCTTTCTTTTCAGACAAAGAGATAAAAGAATCACAAATCGTATGAATACAAGAGATGATATCATCATCAGACAGACTTAAATAATATCCATTCACATCAATTTTCCTAAAATCCAACAACTGATTTACAAGATTCAACAACCTTAATGCATTGCGTTGCACTATATTCAATTTATCCATCAGAGCAGCATCCGATTGATATTCCTTCATCAGCGTTTCCAACGGTGAGATAATAAGAGTGAGCGGAGTACGTAATTCGTGGCCGACATGAGTGAAGAACTTCAATTTCATATCTGCCTTCTCCTGATTCCTCTCTATTTCTTGCTTTATTTGCTGTTTTTTAAATTTATCCCGTTCTCCACGCAGAACCCAATAGCGTCCCAATATCAATACAGCAACCAACAAAAGGCTATAAACAACATATGCCCAAACGGAACGCCAAAAAGGAGGATAGATAACAATTTTCAATGAAGCTTCTTCATCTCCACCATATCCGTCACTGTTGACTGCTTTCACCTTCAGCATATAAGTTCCGGGAGCTAGATTAGTATAAGTCACTTTGCCAAAGGCAGTAGTCATCCAACCCTCATTGAAACCTTCCAGTTTATAAGCATACTCCGTTTTTTCCGGCAAAATATAGTTATCAGAAGCAAATTGTACACTGAACATATTCTGTTCATAACTCAATTTTATCTGATCTACCTTGTTCAACGCCTTATCCAAAATCACCCTGCCTTCATATTCCTCACCCACCCCTACTTCTTCATTGAACAAGAACAAACGGGTAAACATCACGCTGGGACGTTTTTTATTGTATTTTATATCATCCGGACGGAAGCGGTTAATACCATACAGCCCTCCCATAAGAATTTCTCCAGAAGACAATTTTTTAATGGAACGCAGGTTGAACCCACTATTTTGCAAACCATCTTTGTCATCATAAACACAACTATGAAAAATATAGCGCCCTGTTTTTAAATCTACTGCCGGTATGACATTAGTTATTCCACGTGCTGTAGTCACCCATATATTTTCATTACCATCTTCTACTATTCCAGAAATGATAGGGCTGGAAACTCCTTGCTCCACTCCTAATATAATCAGTTCATCCGTTTTGGGATTATAAACATTCAGCCCCTCACATGTACCAATCCATATCAATCCACGGCTATCCTCATACACCTGACTTATATTCTGATCAGAAAAATATTCCTTACCAGATTTAGTACCTTCCAGATTAACCACTTTTTTAGTTTCAATATCCAATTCCGAAAGTCCCTGAGCGGTACCAATCCACAAAGAGCCCTCTTTTCCCATACACAAAGAGGAAACATAATCGGATATCAAGCCGGCCGAAGTTGTATTATAAGTGGTGAACAAACCCGTCTTGGGATTCAAACTCTGCACTCCCCCACCCAATGTACCTATCCATATAATCCCCTGCTTATCTTCAGCCAAAGCCAATACATTATTATGAGCCAAAGAATTTTGCCGTTCCGGTATGTTTTTTTTATAATGAATAATACGACCGTTATCATAACAAATCAAGCCTCCCCCAAAAGTACCAATCCAAAGTTTCCCATCACCGGCTTTCAAAATGCAAACAATAGCATCAGTAGTGAGTTTATCCGTACCTTTCTGTGGAAAAGCAGCCCGGTTGCCAGTCACGGAATTCCAATATATGATACCGACATCGTTGGTACCCAGCCACACATACCCCTCTTTGTCTTCTTCAATGCAACTAATATCTCCTATATACTCTGCACCAAATTTAAAAGCACACTCATTAAAATAGGAAATTCCTTTTTTATAAGTCCCCACCCACATAGTTTCACTGGAATCCTCGTATAGAACCATTACTGTATTATTTTGCAAACTACGTTCATCACCTGCCTTGTTCCGCAACTGCCTCACTTCCCCTGTCTTCTTATCCAATATATCAATGCCATCCTGATCTGTTCCTATCCATATACGCCCTTGCTTATCCTGTGATACAGCACGGACCATGTTATGAGACCGACGCTTGATAATATTTGTCAGCCAAGACAGCCACTTTTCCTGTTCCGGATTATAAACCCATATTCCAAGCGGACTGTACATCCATATATCATTATCACGATCTACAAACAGAGTGAAAATTCCCTGCTTGTCAGTTCCCAATTCCCCAACCAAATCATCCTGCTGCCATTTAATCTCATTTGTCCGAGTATCCAAACAAACAAGTCTTCCGGTATTATATACCAACAAGATTCCCTTGCTACATTCTACAATGTCCGTAATATCACCTTCTGGCAACTGATGAGTATCAAACAAAAGCGGATACAGTAATTGAGATTCCGGAATGTACAAATAACAGCCTTTTCCTTTTATATAAAACCACATATTTTTATTATGGTCTATATATACTAATGCTGGAGTTCCGTCAATACCGACTTCACATAGCCATGCATGCACCTCCCTATCAAATGTTTCTGATTCCGAGTTGTAAATGACATAACCCACACCGGTAAGAATCCATAAATTTCCTTTATAATCTTCTTGTATGCTTTTGATATAATTATCAGGTAAAGAAGCCGGATCAGCATTATTACTACGAAACAAAGTCATCTGGCACCCGTCATACCGATTTAAACCGGAAGCTGTGGCAAACCACATAAAACCTTCGGAATCTTTAAATATATCAAGGACTTGATTGTTTGACAGACCATCTTTCACCTCCAAATGTTTAAACATGAATTCACTTGCATGCATCAGACTAGAAAAGCATAATAATGTAATGATCAAACATTTTTTTCTTATTCCCATAGATTTTAAAGGCTAATTATTTTTATTCCACTGCAAATGAAGCAAAAAGCTTGATAACAGACAAACTAATATCGGCTTTTTTATCATTCGATACCCACAATATGTTTCATTTTTCCTATTTTTGCAATTGAAATGAAAGCATTAACGGATACACAATACATACGACAGCTTGTCTCGGAGGGAGAACACTGTCATCAGGATTTCAAATTCGAGATTTCGGACGCACGCAAAATAGCCCGTAGCCTTTCCGCATTCGCCAATACCGAGGGCGGCAGGCTGTTAATAGGAGTAAAGGACAATGGCAAAATAGCAGGAGTCCGCTCTGACGAAGAAATATATATGATAGAAGCAGCAGCAACCATGTATTGCAAGCCCAAAGTAGAACTGGAAACGCAGACTTACAAGGTAGAAGGAAAGACTGTATTGGAAATACGTATTAACGAAACGGTTTCTAAACCTGTATATGCCCTAGATGAAACGAATAAGCCATGGGCCTATATCCGCATCAAAGACGAAAACATACTGGCCACTCCCGTCCATCTAAAGATGTGGCAACACAGCAAGAAACCTGAAGGAGCACTTGTAACATTTACCGAAAGAGAGCAACGGTTACTGGATGTCTTGAAAGAAAAAGAAAAACTTTCATTAAATCAATGTTGCAAACTTTGCAGGTTAAACCACAAGACAACTTGTGAACTATTAGCAGACTTTATCCGTTTTGGTCTAGTGGAACTTGTTTTCCATGGACATAAGTTCTATTTTAAATTAAACAAGGAATAAGTAAAATGGATATACTGACCCTATTAATCAGCAGAGTGAATGATGTGCTTTGGACTTATATTTTGATCATCATGCTGTTAGGATGTGCATTTTGGTTTACTTTTAAAACAAATTTCGTACAATTCCGCATGATAAGAGAAATGATACGTCTATTAGGTGATTCTACAGGCAAGACAGAAGGTCGCGAACACCATATTTCCTCTTTTCAAGCTTTTGCCGTTTCCATAGCTAGCCGCGTAGGAACAGGCAATTTGGCAGGAGTCGCCACCGCCATTACTTTGGGTGGTCCGGGTGCAGTTTTCTGGATGTGGGTAATTGCTCTTTTTGGGGCCAGCAGCGCTTTTATTGAGTCCACATTGGCTCAATTATATAAAGTACACGGACATAATTCTTTCGTTGGCGGGCCAGCTTATTACATGAAAAAAGGATTAAAACAGCCGTGGATGGGAGTTTTGTTTGCCTTTTTGCTTATCTTTACTTTTGGATTTGCTTTTAATTCAGTACAAAGCAATACCATTTGTGCCGCTTTCGAAGAAGCATTCAATATTCCTCCCAGCCTAATGGGAGTGATACTGACCTCGCTCACATTAATTATCATCTTCGGAGGCATTCAGCGTATTGCTAAAGTAAGTAGCATTATTGTTCCTGTCATGGCATTGGGATACATCTTTTTATCCCTTTTCATCGTAATTGTAAATGCAAAGCATTTGCCAGAAGTTATTGAATTGATTATAGCGAATGCCTTTGGCTGGGAACAGGCATTAAGCGGAGGTATAGGCATGGCATTAATGCAAGGAATCAAACGTGGATTATTCAGCAATGAGGCCGGTATGGGTTCCGCACCCAATGTAGCGGCAAGTGCCGATGTTACCCATCCTGTAAAACAAGGATTAATTCAGACATTGGGAGTTTTTACCGATACACTTGTCATATGTACCTGCACTGCTTTCATCATTCTTTTCAGCGGAGTAGCCTCCACAAAAGAAGCCAATGGAATAAAACTTACTCAAATGGCACTGAATAATGAAATAGGCAACATCGGAACTATTTATGTGGCGGTGGCAATTCTGTTTTTCGCCTATAGCAGCATTTTGGGAAATTATTATTACGGTGAAGCCAATGTACGTTACATAACTCATCGGAAATGGGCTATCCCCATTTATCGTATAGCAGTGGGAGGAATGGTTATGTTTGGGGCATTGGCCAGTCTGGAACTGGCATGGAGCCTGGCCGATATGGCAATGGGATTTATGACTATCTGTAACTTGATAGCCATTACTTTACTAGGGAAATATGCATTCCGTCTATTGGAAGACTATCGAATTCAGAAACGTAACGGGGTCAAAAATCCAGTTTTCACCAAAGACAGAATGAAAGATATTGAAAATGATTTGGAATGCTGGTAACACAAAGCAATTCCCCCGGCATCAACCATTCAATAAAAATGATAAATAGTAAAACAAAAGGATTTTAATCAAAAATGTTTCAGTTTTTATCGCTATCTTTGCAGACAGGAAAACAATATAATTTAAGAACACAATGAGCATATTTTCAAAATTATTTGGTAAAAAACAGACAGAAGGAGAAGAAACAAGCCGCATAGGTGGTATGGAAGACTTCATGACACTAATCCGTGTATATTATCAGTCTGTAATGGCCTGCAACATAGGTATCACAAATATTAATTTTTTGCCAGACATGGCAGTTTTCAAACGCACCCTTAAAATACCGACCCAAAACAACAAGTTGGGAATTGCTGAGAAGTCACGCTGCAAAAAGATGTTAGTAGAACTTTATGGTCTAAGTGATGATTTCTTTAAAGAAATTGACGGTTCTATAAAAAAGAATTGCAAGAATGTAAATGATGTCAAGACTTATCTTTTTATGTTCCAAGGATTCAGCAATGACTTGATGATGCTGATAGGTAATTTGATGCAATGGAAATTCCGTATGCCCAGCGTAATGAAAAAAATGTTACGTAACATGACCGAGAAAACAATTCATGATATCATGACCAAGACCGACTGGAAAGACGAAAGCGTACACAAGACCTGTGTTGCCATCCGTAAATACAAACAAGCCTTAGGATATTCTGAAAACTGGATGACGGAATATGTGTATAACATTGTATTACTGGCTAAAAAAGAACCAAAGCCAAAAGAATAATCATTAAAGATTTTATGAAATCCTTATTAAATATAGAAGAACATCCATTAGAGCCTTTTTTACCGGTTAACGCCAAACTACTGATGTTAGGCAGTTTTCCCCCACAAAAGAAACGATGGAGCATGGAATTCTTTTATCCCAATCTGCAAAATGATATGTGGCGTATTTTTGGAATAATATTTTTCCAAAACAAAGACCACTTTCTGAATCCTGACAAAAAGGTATTTGACAAGGAACGTATTATTGATCTTTTGAACAAAAAAGGCATCGCACTTTATGATACCGCTTCAGCTGTTCGCCGTTTACAGGACAATGCCTCAGACAAATTTCTGGAAGTTGTAGAACAGACAGATATCAGTTTGCTACTGAAGCAGATTCCAATGTGCAAGGCCATTGTAACCACAGGACAAAAAGCAACGGATATTATTCGTGAACAAATAAAGGTAAAAGAACCCGTTGTAGGAACCAGTGAACCTTTCGAATTCGAAGACCGGACAATGCGATTATACAGAATGCCTTCGTCCAGCCGTGCCTACCCGTTGCCCATTGAAAAAAAATCAGCAATATACCGGGTCATGTTCAATGAGTTAGGCCTATTAAACGAATAATGAACAATATTTTTTCATAAATAGGTTTGTATATTCCAAATATTACACTACCTTTGCAGCCGCAAACACGGGAGTAGCTCAGTTGGTAGAGCACCGGTCTCCAAAACCGGGTGTCGGGAGTTCGAGCCTCTCCTCCCGTGCAAAAAAGATTATTCAATGCCACGCCATTGGATAATCTTTTTTTATATCTTCTACTTTCTTAAGGAATTTGCAAAAGTTTATGAGTTTGTAGGCTCAACCGCCACTCTGGATGTTGCAAAATGTAAGCAATCACTTCTTCTGTATTAGCACAAGAACAAGGCTGCAAAAAATAATGACTGGCAGACAAATCCAAATAAGCAGAAACATCTTGTCCCACATAAACCACTTTCACCTCATCTATACGATCTAGATTTATTTTCGCCCCTTCTTTAGGGGAACAAGTAACCCAATCTATATTTTCAGGCAGCAGACAAGTGCCGTTTGTCTCAATACAAACATACTTCCCTTCATGATGCAATGCATCAACTAACTTTTCATCAATCCACAATCCTGGCTCACCACCAGTCAGTATTACTACCTGGGTCGAATATTTTGCCACTTCCATCACAATATCCTCATCACTCATCAATGTACCTTCTTCATGCTGAGTATCGCAAAAAGGACATCTCAAATTGCACCCGGAAAAACGTACAAAAACGGCAGGTATTCCAGTATGATACCCCTCCCCCTGTAAGCTGTAAAATATTTCATTAATCCTTCTCATAGATAACGGTATTTCCTTCTGACTCGCGAACTTCAACCTTGAAACAAGTGGGAATTTGCTCACATACCCAGCGTGCAATATTTTCAGCTGTAGGATTAAAAGAAACAACCTCATTCAAATTCCGGTGATCCAAACGCCCCATCACCGTTTCCTTGATATGCGTGAAATCCACCACCATACCATCCTCGTTCAAAACCTCGGAACGACAATAAACGGTAATAATCCAATTGTGACCGTGCAAATTCTCACATTTACTTCTATACGACAGCTTCAAGCTATGGGAAGCTGAAATTTCCATTCGTTTAATTACTGTATACATAGCATTTAATTATAATAAGAAAGAACTCACACCTAATGTCACCTCGGTGCTACAGGACGCAAAGATACACCATAAAAAAGAATAATATAAAAAGGACACTGTATTTTTTTGTTTTTTGGTCTATATTTGCACCTATGAAAATACTATATACCATTGTAGGAACAACCTCACTCATACTAGGCATTATCGGCATATTTCTTCCTTTACTGCCTACCACCCCCTTTTTATTACTGACAGCCGCCATGTATTTCCGCAGTTCACCACGCTGGTATCATTGGCTCATCCAACAAAAATATTTAGGAAGCTACATCCGCAATTTCCGCGAGCATAAAGCAATACCTTTACATGCCAAAATCATTTCCGTATCATTAATATGGATTACCCTAAGCTATTGCGCCATCTGGACACTACCCTACATTTGGGCAAGAATCCTGTTTCTGATTATTGCAATCGGTACTACCTGGCACATCTTGTCCTATAAAACATTAAAACGATAGACAATCCTCAACAGACATATGTAATAGTAAAAAGATCATATTCGAACAGCACGGGAAAAACAGCTAATAAAGACGTTAAAAAAGTTTTTTAAACGACAAACGATAAATTTAGGACGAAATATTTTCGTGTTTGCTTCCAATCCTTTATATTTGTGTACAATTTTGGTATAAAATGACTGAAGAAGACAAAAAGCTATTAAATACTTTCGAGGCAAGACTGAGGCATTTTATGTATTTGCATGATGAATTGAAACATGAAAATGCACAGTTAAAGCAACTTCTCACTGAAAAAAACGAGGAGGTAAGACGATTGGAAAATAGCCGGAAAGAATTAGAAGTAAGGTATACCAATTTGAAAATGGCGAGGACAATCAGTATTCATGATAAAGACATCAATGATACAAAACAACGGTTGTCAAGGCTTGTGCGTGAGGTCGACAAATGCATCGCTTTATTAAACGAATAAAAAAAGTTGGACAATAAAACGATAGTATTATGGACGATATGATGAAGATACATCTACTGATTGACAACGAACGATACCCGATGACCATCCGTCGTGAAGATGAACAGTTATACAGGGACGCTGCCAAACAGATTGACAATAAACTAAACAAATACCGTAGTTATTACCCTGATTTCAGCCCCGCAAGGCATTGGGCAATGGCTGCGCTGGAGTTAGCTTTTGAAAATATTTCTATGAAAGACAGGAATAATACTGCACCTTATCAGGAAAAATTGAAGGAGCTGACCAAAGAGATAGAAAAACAAATCAGTAACAGAGAGTAATCGTTTAGAATTGAAGATATTCACGCACAGCTATACTGTTAAGAGAAGGGTTCTTAACAGATAGATTGTGCGTTTTTTATTTATATATAAATTAATAACAATGATAACAACGGTAATAATAGCAATTGTGTGTTTCGCTGTAGGTGGTGGCCTATCATACATGCTTTTCAGATATGGCCTGAAATCTAAGTATGACATCATCATCAAAGAGGCACAGACGGAAGCTGAAGTAATTAAAAAGAACAAGCTTTTGGAAGTAAAAGAAAAATTCCTGAACAAAAAAGCTGATCTGGAAAAAGAAGTCGCCCTACGTAACCAAAAGATTCAGCAAGCCGAAAATAAATTAAAACAACGCGAACTGATGTTGAACCAAAAACAGGAAGAGGTTCAACGCAAACGTACAGAAGCGGAAGCTATCAAAGAAAATCTAGAAGCTCAAATTGTCATCATAGACAAGAAAAAGGATGAACTGGATAAATTACAAATGCAAGAACGTGAAAAACTGGAAGCTCTTTCCGGTCTTTCTGCTGAGGAGGCCAAAGAACGCCTGATTGAATCTTTGAAAGAAGAAGCGAAAACACAGGCTGCTTCCTATATTAACGACATTATGGACGACGCCAAATTAACAGCTAATAAAGAAGCTAAACGTATCGTTATCCAGTCTATCCAACGAGTAGCCACAGAAACTGCTATCGAAAACTCTGTAACCGTATTCCATATTGAATCGGACGAAATAAAGGGACGCATCATCGGCCGTGAAGGGCGTAATATCCGGGCTTTAGAAGCAGCAACCGGTGTCGAAATCGTTGTAGATGACACACCCGAGGCTATTGTACTTTCAGCGTTTGACCCTGTACGCCGCGAAATTGCCCGCTTAGCATTACACCAACTGGTTACAGATGGACGTATCCACCCGGCACGCATTGAAGAAGTGGTAGCTAAAGTACGCAAACAGGTAGAAGAAGAAATTATTGAAACCGGTAAACGTACCACTATTGATTTAGGTATTCATGGCCTGCACCCTGAATTGATCCGTATTATCGGTAAGATGAAATATCGGTCCTCATACGGTCAGAACCTTCTACAACATGCTCGTGAAACAGCCAATCTTTGCGCTGTGATGGCTTCTGAACTAGGTTTGAATCCTAAAAAAGCAAAACGTGCTGGATTACTGCATGATATAGGTAAAGTACCTGATGAAGAACCGGAATTGCCGCACGCATTGTTAGGCATGAAGATAGCCGAAAAATATAAAGAGAAACCAGACATATGTAATGCTATCGGTGCTCACCATGACGAAACTGAAATGACTAGCCTGCTGGCTCCCATCGTACAGGTATGTGATGCCATTTCAGGCGCACGTCCAGGCGCTCGTCGTGAAATCGTAGAAGCTTATATCAAGCGTTTGAACGATCTAGAACAATTAGCCATGTCTTATCCAGGGGTAACAAAAACCTATGCTATCCAAGCTGGCCGCGAATTACGTGTGATTGTAGGTGCCGACAAGATTGACGACAAACAGACTGAAAGTTTATCCGGTGAAATTGCGAAAAAGATTCAAGACGAAATGACTTATCCGGGACAAGTGAAGATTACAGTCATCCGCGAAACACGTGCGGTAAGTTTCGCCAAATAAAAATCAGAAACAAGAAACTCAACTATAATCCCTCTTTTTCTTTAGAAGAAAGAGGGATTTTTCATTTTGTATTCCCACATTTTATCCACAGTCTGGACAAACTCAAGAAAAAAAATAAATTTCTAATTGCCAAGCAGTAAATCATCTAATCCTTCATTTAAATTATGTAGAACATAAAACAAGATCAAACTATGAGACTTAACAGTATGCTAGCCACAGTGCTTATTTTCCTTTGCTCTTTAGTAATTTCATCGTGCAGCAATGATGAACTTGCTCCCATCTCCTTAAAAAATAGAGAAACAGCAAATATAAAATTAAACTATCCTAATAATCAGACATACTCTTTTCCTTTGCAAGGGGGAGACGGGAATTATGAAATAAGCTGCGATAAACCGGAAATTATAGAAACCAAAATGATTTCTTCTTGCGACATATCCATAAAAGCATTAGCATTAGGTGAAGCGATTATTACTGTAAGAGATCAATCTGGAAACACACTTGACATTCATGTAATAGTAGACTATTACACCGATAATTACATTGTAAGCAAACAGGATATACTTCTTACAGGAGACTTAAAAGACTCTGAAAAACAAACAATTAAAGAAAAAGCATTAGCTACAATACCAGTAAAGATAGGAGGAGGATACAAATTTATCTACACGGATGCAGAAATTGCAAGAGGCAAAGTACTGGTTTATCAAGAAAAGTTTGGAGACAAGGCTATAGAAGGTAGTTTTGAAAGAAAATCCAATGAAATAGAAAATGAGCAATGGGGTACAAGACATATCATCTCATTTGATCTAACTCTTCCAGAACAACCCAAAAGAACATTTATAATCTCTGAATATATACCTTCTTCCAGGACTTCCCCCATAGTCCTCATGGCTTTTTTTGAGGATTTAAAAAAGACATTCACTATAGATTATCCGACCGTCGAGCAAGTTTATACCGAGCAAGTATTAACTGTACCGTCACATTTATATTATTAATATATTATCTTTCTTTCCAAAAGGAAAGAGCATTCATTCTTGTTATATGCAGTAGAACCTCATCTACCCCATATAACAAGAATGATCCCCCATTCCTCCAATATCCCCATGTATAAAAAACATTCTTTTGGCCAAAAGTTTATTTTTGAAGTATTCGTTTTTCTTCGAACATTTTTTTTGCACAGGCATACCCTTCCTCATATAAATCGGTCAGTTTCTTTATATCTGTTTCAATACGGTCCACTTCCATCGGCTTTTCAGGACGAATTACCACAATCCTGCCCTTGTCTTCCAATTGCTCTACCAAATCAAGCTGTTCGTTGTAAATACGACAACGTTTACTTAAAACCACGCGCAAACGAGGGTATTTTTTATAGATAAAATGAGGAATTTTCATATCCTTTCCTTTTTTGCGATATCCCCGATTACGGGTAAGTACCACTACATTTTTATCAAATCCTTGTTCAATAGCACGCAACACAGGAATAGAATCCACAATTCCCCCATCCAGCATCGGCTCACCATCTACATAAGCTATAGGACAAACATAAGGAAGACTGCTGGACGCCTTAGCTATGGCAATAATACGTCGAGGATCATGTTTCTCTTCCAAATAACACGCCCTACCTGTAATGCAATTAGTAGTCACCATTTCAAAACGAGCAGGATTTTCAGCATATGTTTTATAATCATAAGGAAGAATTTCCTTAGGAAAATGTTCATAAAGCAATTCCTGATCAAGAATACTGTGCTTACGCCATAAATGCTTTATGCCGATATAATGATATTTCTCCAATAAATCAATATTACTAAACTTAGCTCTACCACGCTGGCGAGACATATATGAAAGACCATTGCACGCTCCGGCAGAAACTCCTACCCCATACGGAAACCAAACCTTCTTATCCATCATATAGTCTAATACCCCGCAGGTAAAAACTCCGCGCATACCTCCGCCTTCCAGTACCAGCCCTGTTTTATCATCTATTTTCATAATCAATGTTGAGGAACAAATCTATCCTTGAAAGAGTTCACTGCAAAGTTAACCTTTTCAAAGTATTTAGCCGTATCTTTTATATTTATTAAATAATTGCATTCCATCATAAATATCAATCAAATTCTCCTAGCAGTATAAATTACTGAATGGCAACTTATCAAGGAAAAATAAGAGAAACCTGTGAAATTAGAAAAGCAAGATTGACAAATGATAAAAATAAAGCCGAAATCGATTAAAAAATCAAATAAGCAAATAGTACTTTTAAGATTATAATTATTACATTTGCAACACAGTTCAATAAATTTTCAATTAAAATAAAGTTAGCCATGTTTGATTCCGCAACTTATCAAAGACGCCGTCAGGCACTTAGAAACAAAGTGCAAAACGGTATTATCCTTATACTAGGTAATAATGAAGCTCCGGCAAACTATCCGGATAACACATATAAATTCCGTCAGGACAGTTCATTCCTCTACTTCTTCGGTCATTCTCACCCCGGATATGCAGGTGTAATAGATATAGAAGCAGGAGAGGATTATTTCTTCGGAAATGATGTAGATATGGACGACATTATCTGGATGGGGCCCCAACCCAGTGTGAAAGAGTTGGCTGCACAAGTAGGTATTCAGAAAAGTTTTCCCTTCCCCCAGCTAAAAGAGGTGGTAGGAAAAGCTATCGCGCAAGGTAGAAAAGTACATTTCCTTCCTCCCTACCGATTCGATAATATGATGCTCTTGGAAGACTTAACCGGTATCCGTGCCGCTATAGTAAAGAAATACGCTTCTGTAGAATTGATAAAAGCTGTAGTTGATTTACGTTCTGTAAAAGAAGCTTGCGAAATAGCAGAAATCGATTTGGCATGTAATATCGGTTATGAAATGCACACAGCCGCTATGCGTCTATGTAAACCTGGAATAAAGGAACAATATATCGCCGGAGTACTGGATGGCATCGCCGCTTCTTATGGAAGCATGACTTCATTTGCCACTATCCTGACCCAACATGGGGAAACATTACATAATCATGACCATAGCCATATATTAGAACCAGGACGCATGATGCTGACAGATGCCGGAGCTGAAAGAGTGACAAATTATTGTTCTGACCATACCCGTACCGTACCTGTGGGAGGCAAATTTGAAGGACGGCAAAAAGATGTGTATAATATTGTATTGGCTTGCCATGATAAAGCATTGGAAATTACTCGTCCAGGTATAACCTATATGTCTGTACACTTAGAAGTCTGCAAAGTGCTGGTTCAAGGATTAAAAGACCTGGGGCTCATGAAGGGCAATGTGGAAGAAGCTGTTGCCGCTGGTGCACACGCTTTATTCCTGCCCCATGGATTAGGTCATATGATGGGATTGGATGTACATGACATGGAAGACCTGGGACAAATTTACGTAGGATATGACGATGAAATCCGTCCTTCTTCCCAGTTCGGGCTAGCCTCCCTGCGCATGGGACGTCGCTTACAGGAAGGCTTTGTGATTACCGATGAACCGGGCTGCTATTTTATTCCAGCATTGATTGACAAATGGAAAGCTGAGAAAATGCATACAGACTTCCTGAACTTTGATGCCATTGAAAAATTCAAAGATTTTGGAGGCATCCGCCTGGAAGACGATATTCTGATTACTTCGGAAGGCTCCCGTTTCACTGGCGAGAAACGCATCCCTATCACTATCGAAGAAGTAGAAACTATCATGAATGAGTAACATAACAAACAAAACTATTATTTCTAAAATGAAAAGATTTACATTATTAGCAGCATTAGGTTTATGCAGTATAAGCCTCTTTGCACAAGATGCACAAAAAGAAGAGCCAAAGGAAGAAGGGTTTGTATTCACTACAGTAAAAGAACTGCCTATTACTTCTGTCAAGAACCAAAGCCGTGCCGGTACTTGCTGGTGCTATTCCAGTATGGCTTTTCTAGAATCAGAATTACTTCGTATGGGAAAAGGAGAATACGACTTTTCTGAAATGTACATCGTACACCAAACTTATTTGGATCGAGCCGATGCCGCCGTACGTACTCACGGAGATGTATCTTTTTCCCAAGGAGGATCATTCTATGACGTTATCTATGGAATGAAAAAATTTGGTCTGGTACCCGAAGAAGTTATGCGTCCGGGAGTCATGTATGGTGATACATTAAGTAACCATACAGAACTTACAGCCGTATCGGATGCTGTAGTAGCAGCAATAGCCAAAGGAAAATTACGCAAACTCCAGACAGATAATAACCATAATCCATTATGGAAAAAGGCCATTGCCGCTATTCATGATATCTATTTAGGTAAATGCCCTGAAAAATTCACTTATAAAGGAAAAGAATACACTCCCCATTCATTCTTCGAATCAACAGGATTGAATCCAAATGATTACATTTCATTGACCTCGTACACCCACCATCCGTTCTACGAACCATTTGTTCTTGAAATTCAAGACAACTGGCGTTGGGGGCAATCATACAACCTTCCCATTGATGAATTCATGCAGGTTTTTGATAATGCCATTAATAACGGCTATCCAATCGCATGGGGATCTGATGTCAGTGAACAAGGCTTTACACGTGACGGCGTAGCTGTTATGCCCGATACGGAAAAAGTACAAGAACTAAGTGGATCAGACATGGCTCATTGGTTGAAAATGAAACCGGAAGAAAAGAAACTGAACACCAAACCACAACCTCAGAAATGGTGTACACAAGAAGAACGCCAGGAAGCTTATGACAATTGGGAAACAACCGATGATCATGGTATGTTGATTTACGGTATAGCTAAGGATCAAGAAGGAAACGACTATTATATGGTAAAGAATTCTTGGGGAAAAGCCGGAAAATACGATGGCTTATGGTATGCCTCTAAAGCATTCGTCCGTTACAAAACCATGAATATCGTAGTCAATAAAAATGCACTGCCTAAAGAAATTGCTAAAAAATTAGGTATCAAATAATCCGCTACTATACAATACTTTACCGCTAATTCCATAAAATATATATGGAATTAGCGGTTTTTTTATTTGTTTTTTCCTAACTTTACGGATTGATTGGGTAAGTATAACCAGAAAATGGTATTATCCCGTCTCCGAGAGCAGAAAAAAGAAAAAACAATATATAAAATGAATCACAAATGGAATTATCAACCTCCAAGCCAAGAACAGACAGAAGCAGCTAAAGCATTAGCCAAAGAAACAGGGATCAGCCCGATTCTTTGTAAGTTGTTGCTGGAAAGAGGTATAACCTCAGCAGCAGAGGCTAAAAGATTTTTCCGCCCCCAGCTTAACGAGCTACACGACCCATTCCTGATGAAGGATATGAGCATTGCTGTAGAACGGCTTAATCAAGCTATGGGCAGGAAAGAACGTATCATGGTTTATGGAGATTATGATGTAGACGGTACAACAGCTGTAGCATTGGTATACAAATTTCTCCAGCAGTTCTATTCGAACATTGACTACTATATTCCCGACCGATATAATGAGGGCTACGGAGTATCAGTAAAAGGAGTGGATTATGCCTGTGAAACAGGTGTAAAACTCATTATTGTGTTAGATTGCGGTATTAAAGCCGTAGAGGAAATTGCTTATGCAAAAGAAAAAGGTATCGATTTCATCATCTGTGACCACCATGTGCCTGATGATATATTGCCACCAGCCGTAGCTATTCTGAATGCCAAACGGGCTGACAATACATATCCTTACGATCATCTTTCGGGATGTGGTGTAGGCTTCAAGTTCATGCAGGCTTTCGCTTTGAATAATGGCATTGAATTTCATCAACTAACTCCTTTATTAGATTTGGTTGCTGTCAGTGTAGCATCAGACATCGTACCTATCATGGGAGAAAACCGAGTGCTGACACACCACGGCTTAAAACAGTTGAATTCCAATCCCAGTGTAGGTCTGAAAGCTATTATCGATGTATGCGGATTATCAGAAAAAGAAATTACCGTAGGTGATATCGTATTCAAGATAGGTCCGCGCATCAACGCATCCGGACGTATACAGAACGGAAAAGAGGCGGTGGAACTGCTCATAGAAAAGGACTTCTCGGCAGCATTGGAGAAAGCCAACCAAATCAACCAATACAATGAAACCCGTAAAGATCTGGATAAGACCATGACCGAAGAGGCCAACCAAATTGTAGACCACTTGGAAGGACTAGCAGACCGGCGTTCCATTGTCATCTATAATGAAGCGTGGCATAAAGGTGTTATCGGTATCGTAGCCTCACGCCTTACAGAGATTTATTACCGCCCGGCAGTTGTATTAACCCGTACAGATAATCTGGCAACTGGTTCCGCCCGTTCCGTATCAGGTTTCGATGTCTACAAAGCTATCGAACATTGTCGTGACTTGTTGGAAAACTTTGGAGGACACACTTATGCTGCAGGACTATCCATGAAAGTGGAAAATGTGGAAGAATTCACCCGTCGTTTTGAAACCTATGTCACAGAACATATTTTGCCGGAACAGACCAGTGCTGTAATTGATATTGATGCAGAAATTGACTTCCGGGATATCACTCCGAAGTTCCATGCCGACCTGAAAAAGTTCAATCCCTTCGGACCGGACAACCACAAACCAATCTTTTGTACACATAATGTATATGATTATGGAACCAGCAAAGTAGTAGGGCGTGATCAGGAACACATCAAGTTGGAATTGGTAGACAATAAATCAAACAATGTGATGAATGGCATCGCTTTCGGACAAAGTTCACAAGCACGCTATATCAAGACCAAACGTTCTTTTGATATTTGTTATACCATTGAAGAGAATACGCACAAACGTGGTGAAGTACAATTGCAAATAGAAGACATAAAACCCAGTGAGGAATAATGATAAAGATTTATCTTTGAAATATGTCAAAACTTTAATGACGTTATCAGACACTTATCAGAATAATAAGATGATAAGTCATTGGAGTTTTGACATAATTTTCTTATTTCCCTTCCAATGACCTATAAAGAAATTCTAAAACAATATTGGGGATATGATGACTTTCGGGGCATACAGAAAGAAATCATTGAAAGTATAGGCAACGGTCACGACACGCTAGGATTGATGCCTACCGGTGGCGGCAAATCCATTACCTTCCAAGTACCAGCTTTAGCACAACCCGGATTATGTTTGGTTATTACACCTCTTATTGCCCTGATGAAGGACCAAGTACGCAATTTACGCGACCGAGGTATCAAAGCTTTGGCAGTTTATTCAGGCATGACACGCGAAGAGATCATTGTTGCATTGGAAAACTGTATCTTCGGCGACTATAAATTCCTTTATATTTCTCCGGAAAGGCTGGATACTGAAATATTCCGTAGCAAACTACGGAACATGAAGGTAAGCATGATCACGGTAGATGAGTCACACTGTATCTCTCAATGGGGATATGATTTCCGCCCTGCTTATCTGAAAATTGCAGAAATTCGCGAACTCCTTCCCGACATACCTGTATTGGCACTGACAGCAACTGCCACTCCGGAAGTAGTAACAGATATTCAAACAAAGCTAAACTTTAAAAAAGACAGTCAGGTTTTCCGAATGAGTTTCGAAAGAAAAAACCTGGCTTACATTGTACGTCCTACAGAAAATAAACAGGAAGAGCTATTACATATTTTAAATAGTGTGCCCGGCTGCGCCATTGTCTATACCCGCAACCGGAAACGTACACGTGAAATTGCCGAACTACTGGTCAATAACGGCATAACTGCCACTTTCTATCATGCCGGTTTGAATAATGATGTAAAAGATCAACGTCAAAAAAGCTGGCTCACCGGAGAAAGCCGTACTATGGTAGCAACCAACGCCTTCGGAATGGGTATCGACAAACCAGATGTACGTATCGTTATCCACATAGATATGCCTGATTCTCCTGAAGCCTATTTTCAAGAAGCCGGACGAGCAGGGCGCGACGGGCAGAAAGCATATGCTGTCCTGCTATACGCCCAAAGTGATAAAACCACCCTCAACAAACGTATCAGTGATACATTTCCCGACAAGGATTATATCCGAAAAGTGTACGAAGATATCAACTACTATTTTCAAATGGCCATGGGAGACGGTATGGGTTGCACCTTTGCTTTTAACTTGGATGAATTCTGTCGTAACTTCAAACATTTCCCCGTACAAGCCGACAGCGCTTTAAAGATTCTGACCCGTGCCGGATATTTAGAATATACAGACGAGCAAGATAATGCTTCACGTATTCTTTTCACGATGAAACGCGACGAACTCTATAAACTACACGAGAATGATACAGATACAGAGAAACTGATAAACATCATCTTGCGTTCTTATACAGGACTATTTACTGATTATGCCTATATTAACGAAGATTCCTTAGTAATCCGCTCCGGATTAACCCGCCAACGAATCTATGAAATTCTACTGGCGCTGACCCGTAGACATATCATACATTACATTCCACGGAAAAAGACACCTTATATTATATATACCCGTGAACGGCAAGAAAAGAATCGCCTTGCCCTAACTCGGGAAATATACGAAGACCGGAAAAAAAGCTATACCACCCGAATCAAGGCTATGATAGAATATGCCACAGCCGATGATAAATGTCGTAGCCGAATGCTACTCAGATATTTCGGAGAAAAGAACGAACACAACTGCGGACAATGTGATGTATGTCTTAACAAACATCATTCAGGAATAAAACAGGGAGAATTTCAAGAATTGGAACAACAAATCAAACAGCTATTGCAGGCAGGCGCCATGCCTGCTTCAGAACTACTGAACCAATTGAATAGCAATCGTGAAAAAGCGGAAAAGGTACTCTCCTACCTACTTTCCGAAGAAATAATACAATTAAAAGATGGAATTCTTTCTGTATAAATCGTATCTTTGCCATTGATTTATTAACCTTTTACCCCAACAGAACATGAAAAAAATGCATTTGGCAATCATTTGTCTTTTTACCGGTTGTACTATCTTTGCCCAAAACATAGATGTACAGCCCATCCCTCAACAAGTTTCCAAACAAGACGGACAAATCAATTTACCTGAAACTTACCAACTCTTGGGAGAAACTGAAGCCAATCCATATGCCGTACAAGAATTAAAAGATTTATTAGGTAGAAAACACCCGGCCAATACCGGTTTGCGCATTTATATAGGAGAAAAAGGAGACAAGTCCATCCGCAAGTTTACTCGTCAGATCCCCAACCAAAAGGAAGGTTATTATCTATCCATCAATAATAAGGAAATAATTCTGGCAGGAAACGATGAACGTGGAACCTACTATGCCTTGCAAACCTTAAAACAATTGCTCAAAGATAACCAATTACCGGTAATAGAGATACAAGACTATCCGGCCATACGCTACCGTGGTGTCGTAGAAGGATTTTACGGGACCCCCTGGAGCCATAATGCCCGTCTTCGCCAACTTCAATTTTATGGTGAAAACAAAATGAACACCTATATATACGGTCCTAAAGATGACCCTTACCATAGTTCTCCCAACTGGCGTCTGCCTTACCCCGAAAAAGAAGCAAAACAATTACAGGAATTAGTAAAAGTAGCTCAAGAAAACGAAGTCGATTTTGTTTGGGCTATCCATCCGGGACAAGACATCAAATGGAATAAGGAAGACCGTGAATTATTATTGGCAAAATTTGAAAAGATGTATCATCTCGGTGTCCGTTCTTTTGCCGTCTTCTTTGATGATATTTCAGGAGAAGGTACCAACCCTGTGAAACAAGCAGAACTGCTGAATTACATAGATGAACATTTTGTAAAAGTAAAACCGGATGTAACTCCCCTTATCATGTGTCCCACAGAATACAATAAAAGTTGGTCCGACCCTGCTAAAGGATATCTTACTACTTTAGGAGACAAACTGAATCCATCCATACAAATTATGTGGACAGGAGACCGGGTTATTTCCGATATTACCCAAGATGGTATTCAATGGATAAACGAACGGATTAAACGTCCGGCATATATATGGTGGAACTTTCCTGTTTCCGATTACGTTAGAGATCATCTGCTCATGGGACCAGTATATGGAAACGATACTCAAATAGCCAATCAGATGTCTGGCTTTGTAACTAATCCGATGGAACATGCCGAGGCTTCTAAAATAGCCATTTATAGTGTAGCCTCATACGCTTGGAATCCAACAAAATATAACAGTGAAAAAACTTGGAAAGACGCTATTATGAACATTTTGCCCGATGCTGCCACTGAACTGGAATTCTTTGCCGCCCATAATTCGGACTTGGGCCCCAACGGACATAAATATCGCCGAGAGGAATCTGTAAATCTCCAACCCACAGCGCAGAGCTTTACTGAAAGTTACATAAAAAATAAAACTTACACTGAAAAAGACTTCTCTATTCTACAAGAAACCTTCAGCCAGATGGTTGAATCAAGTGATATTTTAGTCGCCCATGCTGATAAAAATCCGATTATAGTAGAAATCATGCCTTGGCTTTATCAGTTCAAACTATTGGGTGAAACCGGAAATGAAGTACTGGCAATGGTCAAAGCATACGACAAAAATGACCAATCTTTATTTATGCGTAAATACAAGCACGTGAAAGCCTTGCAACAACAAATGTTTCAAATAGACCAGACATACAACCAAAACCCTTACCAGCCGGGTATAAAGACAGCAGGAAGAGTAATCAAGCCATTGATTGATCAAACTTTCGCCACCGTCACGCAATGCTATAACCAAAAATATAGCACACTGCTGAATGCTGAAACCGACTATATGCCGCATAAACTAATAAGCGATATCAGTCAGATAAAGAACTTACCTTTACAGGTAAAGATAAACCGTATTCAGATTTCTCCGGCGCTGGAAGTTATCAGATGGCCCGGTAATGGTTCATTGACTATCGAACTGGATCAAGTTTATCCCGGAGAAAATATAGAGATAGATTTCGGGAAACCGGAAATCGCAACTTGGGGAAGTCTTGAGATATCTGCAAATGGAAAAGACTGGAGTAAAGTAAACTTTACACAAGAAAACAACCGACTGACTGCCAGTTTACAACAGAAACCAATAAAGGCAGTACGTTTTACCAACATGCAGCATCAGGAACAAGAAATTTACCTCAGACGATTTATTATAACAATAGACAAATAAAACAACTATAAATTATGGGCTTATTTAAATCCTTATTCGGCGGAAACAACACCCCCGAAACCGAAAAAGAGAAAAATGATAAAAAGAACTTCGAGATTTTAAAATACGACGGCATCCGCGCCCAACGTATGGGTAAACTACCTTATGCCATTAAATGTTTTGAAGAAGCAGTTGCCATCAACGATGAATTGGAAACACTCAGCCTGCTAGCCACTGCTTATACACAGGCAAACCGACTAGATGATGCCCGTATCACACTAGACCGCATGGCTACAAAAGATCCTGAACAAGTAAACACCTTCCTTTCACTAGCTGGCATCTGCTATATGCAGGAAGATTACGAAAATATGAAGGATGCCTGCCAAAAAGCTTTGGTTTTAGATAATAAGAATCCCCTATCTTTCTATTTGACAGCAAAAGCAGCTATCGGCATGAAAGATGATATCACCGCCATCGCTATGCTGACTAAAGCTATCGTATTGAAAGAAGATTATACCGAAGCATACCAGCTACGCGCTGAAGTACTTTGGAAAATGAAACAAGCAAAAGATGCTGCCGAAGATATACAAAAGTTGCTCAGCCTCAATCCCGACGACGAACAAGCCTTGCTTTTGAAAGGAGAAATTCTAGCCGCCACCAATGAACCGGAACAAGCACAAGAATGTTTTAATCAAGTATTGTCACTCAATCCGTTCAATGAAAAGGCCTATATCCTGTCAGGCGAACTATATCTGGTAAACAAAGATTTTGACAAAGCATTGGCTGTATATGATGAAGCCATTGAAATCAATCCCAACTTTGCCAAAGCATATCATGAACGAGGACGTATCAAATTACTTAAAGGAGACAAAGACGGATCTGTGGAAGATATGAAGAAAGCAATAGAACTGGCTCCTGAAAATGAAATGAATATTAGCGGTCAATACAATAATTATGAAAACATGACTAAGAATGTTCCGTTTTAAAAGCGGAACATTTCAATTCGTTTTATTGTTTATTTATATACAAAATAAGCAAAAAACACATGAGCGTAAAAGAACAGTATTGGAAATATTCCCTTATCACCATTATACTGGGATTAGGACTTATTTTATTTATAAAAATGTCTCCTTTCATGGGAGGTATTTTAGGAGCATGCACCATTTACATCATGGTAAGAAAACAAATGTTTTATCTTACCCAAGAAAAACATTTCAAAAAAAGTATTACAGCCATTTTACTCTTGATAGAAGCCATCATGTGCTTTCTTGTACCTTTATCATTGGCTGTATGGTTACTGATCAATAAATTACAGACGGTAAACGTAGATACGACAGGTTTTATCCATACGGTAACCAATCTTGCCGATTGGCTTCATACCAAGACGGGATATGACTTACTAAGCGCAGAAAACATTTCATCCATAGCCTCCATTCTTCCTGCCATCGGACAGTTTCTGATGGGAAGTATCAGTAGCTTTGCCGTTAATGCTTTCGTATTGGTCTTTATTCTCTACTTCATGCTGATTGGAGGAACTCAAATGGAAAAATACATCTATGAGTTACTTCCTTTCAGCGATACAAACAAAAGAAATGTACTGAAAGAAATTAATATGATTGTCAGGAGTAATGCAATAGGTATTCCCTTACTGGCAGTCATTCAAGGAGGAATAGCTACATTAGGCTACTATTTGTTTGATGTACCCAGCGCGCTATTGTTTGGCTTCCTGACCTGCTTTGCCACCGTCATTCCTATTGTAGGAACAGCATTGGTATGGTTTCCGCTAGCCGCCTATCTTGCTCTTTCAGGAGATTGGACACATGCCGTCGGACTACTTCTTTATTGTGGATTAATTGTAACAAACATTGACAATCTAATTCGTTTTATTCTGCAAAAGAAGATGGCAGACACCCATCCACTCATCACCATTTTTGGAGTGGTCATCGGACTTTCCTTATTCGGATTCATGGGTGTCATATTCGGACCGTTATTGTTATCCATCTTCATTTTATGCGTGAATATCTTCAAGACGCAATACTTAAAATAATCACTTTATATATAGCTGATAAGCATCCGCCAGTTGTTTCATCGCCTTTTCAATGATACAACGCGGACTTGCCACGTTTAAACGCATAAAGCCAATGCCTTCCTTACCAAACATTTCCCCGTCATTCAATGCCAAATGCGCTTTATCTACAAAGAATTCATTCAAATCCTTCTGGCTCAACTCCAGTTCACGGCAATCCAACCAAACTAAATAAGAAGCCTCCGGACGAATGGCCTTGATTTTAGGTGCATGTTTTTTCAAAAATTCGTCGACAAAATCTATATTTCCTTGTATATACGCCAAACATTGGTCAAGCCATTCCGTACCATGACTATAAGCAGCCTCAACAGAAAGAAAAGCAAAGACATGTCCCATATCCAACTCACCGGCATCCATATAGATACGGAAGCGTTTACGCAAATCTTCATTAAAAATAAGAGCATGCGAGGCAGATAGTCCCGGCATATTAAAAGCTTTGCTAGGAGACATAAAAGTAACGGAGTTCATTCGAGCCTTTTCACTGACAGTAGCAAAAGGACGATGCGTATGAGGAGGTAAAGTCAAATCCGCATGAATTTCATCCGAGAAGACCAATACTTTCTCATCATAACAGATATCAGCTATCGCTCGTAACTCTGCTTCAGTCCACACAACGCCACCCGGATTATGAGGATTACATAAAATAAAGAGCTTACAACCTTTAATTTGTTCACGAAAAGCATCCAAATCCATACGGTACATCCCGTTCTCCCATTTCAACGGATTTATGACCAAAGTACGCTCATTACGAGTAGTAACCCATGCAAAAGGATGATAAACAGGAGGTTGAATCATTACCTTATCCCCTTTCTGAGTAAAACAATTCATAGCCATACCGATGCCCGGTACAATGCCGGGAACAAAATTTATCACTTCCTTGGTCACGATCAAATCATAACGCTGTTTTACCCAGTTTATAATCGCATTATAATAGCTATCTGGTTTGCCGGTATACCCTAGAACTTCATTTTCGCAACGTTTACGAATAGCATCTGTTACAAAAGGAGCTGTGGCAAAATCCATATCAGCCACCCATAAAGGAATCAAATCCGTACGTCCCCAAATATGCTTCAGCCCTTCTACTTTCTCAGCAGACGTACCGCTGCGATCTATCACTTTATCAAAATTGTATTTCATTGTTTCTATTTTTAGGAATTGTCGCCCAAATATAGGAAATTTCTACATTGGGCGACATTAATATTCCCTTATTTTTTCAAGGCTTCAATTACCTGAGGCATCATTGTCCAAACAAAGTTTTCACTTTGTGCTGTATAAAAATTACCATCAACAACCGATCTCTCATCAGTAGCCATCCCTTTACTTACAGCCGGTTTTGCCAAAGGATGCACAGCTAATCTCTTTCCCTCTGTTATTCCAGCAAAATCAAACAACAGACCTGCAGCACAATGACCTATCAGGATCTTTCCCTTCCCGGCAAATGCTTTCAAGACCAACATCAAGTCCACATTATAAGACTTATCCGCATTTTGAGCAAATACGGGAACCGCATCCCCACAGGCAAAAACCAAAGCATCAAAATCATCTTCATGCCCTATAAGATTTGCAATCACATCATCGGCCACCAATTCAATGCCCGAGTTTGTTTTAATTTCCTTTGTTTCCGCCACTGCATACACCTTATAGGATATACCATTTTCAAAAAACGCTTCCAAATACTGGAACAAACCGAATCCGTTCACCGGATTTACCGCTAAAACAGCTACTTTCTTTGCCATAATCTTAACTTATTATAAGTGAAACAATAAATTTATCTAGTAGAACAATAGTTATCTTTAGTAAGTTTATTACTTTTGTAATGCAAATGTAAGTATCCTTCTTTCCAAAAACAAGAAGGCACCTGTAGATAAGGAACTTACATAGAGGTAACCATTATTGAACGGCAAGCAAATAGAGAATATTAAAAAATGAAAAATTTTCATCCGGATAATAATTGCCCTGTACGGAATGTATTGTGCAGGCTTGGTGATAAATGGTCTATGCTGGTTCTTATCACATTAAATGCTAACGGAACCATGCGATTCTGCGACATTCATAAAACAATAGCCGATATCTCACAACGTATGCTGACTGTAACTCTGCGCACACTGGAAACTGACGGACTAGTGAGCCGGAAGGTGTATGCCGAAGTTCCGCCGCGAGTAGAATATGAACTGACAGAAAGAGGGAAAATCTTAATACCACATATAGAAGGATTAGTAGATTGGGCTTTACAACAGATGCCGGGAATTATGGAAAGCAGGAGCCAAACAGGCACTGCCTAAAAAAAAATTGAAAAAAAACTTCTTATTTATTTGTTTTTGCTAGAAATATATTACTTTTGCAGCGTATTCAATAACAATAAGAACAAAATGAAAGCATTATACAATACATACTTTTTCTTCTTTTATTACTTTTACTTTAGCAACAAAGTGAAGCGGGAATTTGTATGTGTACGTTAAACAATGATTAAAACAATGCGATAATAACAACGAAATCCCGCTTCCGGCAGAAGCGGGATTTTTTTTATAATATATATACGAATGAAAAAGATAGCAATACAAGGTGTACCGGGCTCGTATCACGACATTGCCGCCCACAAGTTCTTCCCCGGAGAAGAGATCGAACTAATCTGCTGTTCCACGTTCGAAGAAGTCTTTGCGAACATAAAGCAGGATAGCAATGTAATTGGTATGCTCGCTATCGAGAACACCATTGCAGGCAGTTTGCTGCACAACTATGAGTTACTGCGCGAAAGCGGCATGACCATTGTCGGCGAACACAAACTACGCATCAAACACAGCTTCATGTGCTTGCCGGACGACAATTGGGAAACACTGACAGAAGTCAACTCCCACCCCGTTGCCTTGGCACAATGCCGTGAATTCCTGATACAACATCCCAAACTGAAAATAGTAGAAACGGAAGATACGGCAGGAAGTGCGGAAGCCATCAAACGGGAAAATCTGAAAGGACACGCCGCTATCTGCTCCAGATACGCCGCCGATTTGTACGGAATGAAAGTATTGGAAGAAGGCATCGAAACAAACAAACACAACTTCACGCGTTTCCTTGTAGTGGCCGACCCATGGAAAGCCGATGACTTACGTGAACGTTCGAAAGTAAACAAGGCCAATATCGTCTTCTCCCTCCCCCACAACGAAGGAAGCCTGTCGCAAGTGCTCTCTATCTTTTCTTTCTATAAAATAAATCTGACCAAGATTCAATCATTACCGATTATAGGCCGCGAATGGGAATATCTGTTCTATGTAGACGTAATTTTCAATGATTATTTAAGATACAAGCAGTCTATCGACGCCGTTTCACCATTGACAAAAGAACTTAAAATATTAGGAGAATATGCAGAAGGAACATCAACCATATAATATTCAGCCGGCAGACCGTCTGGCGAATGTTAGCGAATACTACTTCAGCCGTAAACTGAAAGAAGTGGCACAAATGAATGCCGAAGGTAAAAATGTAATCAGTTTGGGTATCGGAAGCCCTGACATGCCTCCTTCGGAAGAAACCGTCAATGTGTTGTGCGAACAGGCAAAGCGTCCTGATGCGCACGGATACCAACCTACTGTCGGCATTCCTGAATTGCGCAAAGCCATGGCCGACTGGTACAAGCGTTGGTATCATGTAGAGCTTGATCCGGCAACCGAAATCCAGCCGCTCATCGGTTCCAAAGAAGGTATCCTGCATGTGACGCTGGCATTGGTCAATCCGGGTGATCAGGTATTGGTTCCCAATCCGGGGTATCCTACCTACACCTCTTTAAATAAAATATTAGGCAGTGAGATTGTGAACTACAACCTGCGCGAAGACAACCATTGGCAACCCGATTTTGATGAACTGGAGAAGATGGACTTGAGCCGCGTCAAGATTATGTGGACCAACTATCCCAATATGCCGACCGGAGCGAACGCCACGATGGAACTGTATGAAAAGCTGGTAAACTTTGCACGCCGCCATAATATTGTGATTGTAAACGACAACCCATACAGCTTTATCCTGAACAAGAAACCACTGAGTATTCTTAATGTGCCCGGAGCCAAAGAATGCTGCATCGAGTTCAACTCTATGAGCAAGAGCCACAACATGCCCGGCTGGCGTGTGGGAATGCTCGCCACCAATGCGCAGTTTGTACAATGGATATTGAAAATAAAGAGTAATATTGACTCAGGAACTTTCCGCCCCATGCAACTGGCCGCCGCACAAGCTTACAACAACAGTGTGGAATGGCACGAAGAAGCGAACGTCAATGTATATAGCCGTCGCCGCCAACTGGCAGAAGAGATTATGAAAGTACTCGGTTGTAGCTTTGATCCCAATCAGGTAGGTATGTTCCTTTGGGGACGCATTCCCGAATCTTACAATGATGTAGAAGAACTGACCGAAAAAGTTTTGCACGAAGCACGTGTGTTCATTACTCCGGGCTTTATCTTCGGCAGCAACGGCAAACGCTATATCCGTATTTCCCTCTGTGCCAAAGAAGAAAAGCTGGCAGAAGCACTGGAAAGAATTAAAAAGATAATGTAACAAAACAAAATATCAGATTATGGAATTAGATTTAAAACCCATCGAACTTCCGGGAATTGAAAAGAAACGCCCGATGATTATCGCCGGCCCATGTAGTGCCGAAACCGAAGAACAAGTAATGGATACCGCCACTATGCTGGCCAATAAAGGCATTAAGATTTTCCGTGCCGGCATCTGGAAACCGCGTACCAAACCGGGAGGTTTCGAAGGCATCGGTGTAGATGGCCTGGCATGGCTGAAACGTGTGAAACAGGAAACCGGTATGTATGTTGCCACCGAAGTAGCTACTGCCAAACACGTTTACGAATGTTTAAAGGCAGGTATTGATGTGCTTTGGATTGGCGCACGCACCACTGCCAATCCGTTTGCCGTGCAGGAAATTGCCGATGCACTGAAAGGTGTGGATATTCCTATATTGATTAAAAACCCTGTCAACCCTGACCTTGAATTGTGGATTGGAGCTTTCGAGCGCATCAACAATGCAGGTTTGAAGCAACTGGGTGCTATCCATCGCGGATTCTCTTCTTATGATAAAAAGATTTACCGTAACCTACCCCAATGGCATATCCCTATCGAATTGCGCCGCCGCATTCCCGAACTGCCTATTTTCTGTGACCCCAGCCATATCGGTGGCAAGCGCGAGTTGGTAGCTCCCCTCTGCCAGCAGGCGATGGACTTAGGTTTTGACGGCTTAATCGTAGAATCACACTGCAATCCCGACTGTGCATGGAGCGATGCCGCCCAACAAGTCACTCCCGATGTGCTGGACTACATCCTGAATCTGCTGGTCATCCGCAAAGAAACCCAAACAACTGAAAACCTGGGTGAACTGCGTAACCAAATCGATGATTGCGACAATGAGATTATCGAAGTATTGGCAAAACGTATGCGTGTCTGCCGTGAAATCGGTACATTCAAGAAAGAACATGATATGACCATTCTACAGACAGGTCGTTACAATGAGATTCTGGACAAGCGTGGTGCACAAGGTTCATTGTGCGGCATGGATTCAGAATTCATTAAAAAAGTATTCGAAGCCATTCACGAAGAAAGCGTAAGGCAACAAATGGAAATCATAAATAAGTAAACCGATGAGAATATTAATTTTAGGAGCCGGTAAAATGGGCTCCTTCTTTACCGATGTATTGAGCTTCCAGCACGAAACCGCTGTATTTGATGTAGACCCGAAACGCCTTCGTTTCGTTTACAATACCTACCGATATACCACACTCGAAGAGATTGAAGAATTCAAACCCGAACTGGTTATCAATGCGGCAACCGTGAAATATACGCTGGATGCTTTTCACCAAGTATTGCCCGCTCTCCCCAAGGATTGCATCATCAGCGATATTGCCTCGGTAAAGACCGGACTGAAAGAGTTTTATGACCAATGCGGATTCCGTTATGTATCTACCCACCCCATGTTCGGTCCCACATTTGCCAACCTTGACAAACTGAGCACCGAAAATGCCATCATCATCAGCGAAGGCGACCATCTGGGTAAAATCTTCTTCAAGGACTTATACCAAAACCTTGGTCTGAACATCTTTGAATATACCTTTGAAGAGCACGATGAGACAGTGGCTTATTCGCTGTCCATCCCTTTTGTTTCCACTTTCGTTTTTGCGGCAGTGATGAAGCATCAGGATGCTCCCGGTACTACTTTCAAACGCCACATGAAGATAGCCAAAGGAGTATTGAACGAAGACGACTACCTGTTGCAGGAAATTTTATTCAATCCCCGCACCCCTGCACAGGTAGAAGGTATCCGTACAGAATTAAATGAGCTGTTGGATATCATCAACAAGAAAGATGCTGCGGGGATGCGTGCCTATCTTAGCAAGATTCGAGAAAAGATTAAATAACGCATCAGTATAACATAGAAGAGGATGTCAAAGCTTCAACAAGACTTTTGGCATCCTCTTTTTTATTTTATCCATAAAGATGGCTTATCAACATACGACACAACAGCCACACCATCAGATGCTCTGCCGCATAACACCAACCAGACAGGATTGGGTGCCGGACCGAAATGAATCTCCCTCAACGGTGCATCACACGCAGGGCATTTCAACGGCAAACGTTTCTTTATTTCTCCCATATCATTTCAGTTTTTTCACAAATGTACTGACAGAAGCTATCAAAGTACTGTTCACCGGCAGAGAAGGATTCCCGTAAGTAAGCATCTGCTGCTGTACGGCCTTTGATTCACAATCTTTCAGCACATGGTTCATCTTATCAATCAAAAGCAGTTCGGCAGCCGGGCAACCCTTTTTCAGAAATTCGGCATCCTCCACCGATACCTGAATATCATTTTTACCCTGAACAATGAGGACCGGCACTTTGACGGAAGCAATCACCGTCCGGGGATTGTACTTGAACCAGGAAATCAAATAAGGCTGGACAGAAGCCCGATACAATGATTGCAGATAAGCCGGCACGTCACTCACTTCCTTGCCGTTTTTCAAGGACTCGTTAATGGATGCCACCTCCTTCCGCACCGCTTCCGGATTCTGTTGAGCAGCCACTTGCGCCTCTATAATCTCGTAGGCAGGACGCCCCGCACCGGCAACCGAGATATAGCCTTTCACCTTCGGCCGGTTCTGACAGGCCAGCATTCCAATCAGCGCCCCTTCGCTATGTCCTGCCACCGTGATTGTCGTAAAACGTTTCTCTTTCGCCAGGTAATCAATCCAGCCCGTCACATCATTCACATAATCTTCAAAACGAAGTTTCGATTCCTCCTTACCTGCCGACGCACTGGTTCCTATCCCCCGCTTGTCAAAGCGCAAGGAAGCGATGCCGTTTGCCGCCAAGCCTTCCGCCAGAAACTTCAACGAATTATTTCTCAAATTGCCAATGGCTGAATTACCATCCATATCCGTAGGTCCGGAGCCGGCTATAATAAGCACCACCGGACAGGTTTTCACCCCACCGGGCAAAAGCATTTTTCCTTTGATTTGTCCTTCCTTGGTGTTCAGCACCACATTTTCTTCCAAAGGAAGCACTTGTGCCCGACAACAAAGACCGCATAGGAAAAATAAACCGGCTAAAATAAAATTCAAGTGTTTCATCTATTACGTATTTTAAGATTATCCATTTAACAAATATAGTGATTGTATTGAATAAAGCGAATCAATATTTGAATGTTGTTAAGCATCAGTTTTATTTTATTCAATACTATTCTATTTTATCTTCAACATGGATAGAATCAAGTCGTTTTGTCACTAAAAAAAGAACCGTTATACACGCCTACTTTTGCTGGGAGAAAATAAATCTGTAACTAATTAAAAAAAAAGGATTTTTTATCATTTTCCTTTTCTTATTCATCCAAACAAACTATCTTTGCCATGTTTTGTTCCGCGTACCTCCGACTGATGCGAGGAAGCGGATGAAAAGGGAATCAGGTGCAAGTCCTGAACAGTCCCGCTGCTGTAAGCTCCATCTACCTCTATAAGGGGATAGGTTTACTTATCCACTCACGCCACTGCCTGTATATATAATAAGGTGGGAAGGCAAGTAAACAGGAGTAAGTCAGAAGACCTGCAAAACGTAAAGTCATCGACCGTCGCTTTCGAGGAAAGAGCAGCGGTAAGAATGCGGTATTTATTCATTAATATGTTTTTTTAAATGAAAGGAAATAACCAGGCTTATAAGCTATGGCTTTGTCTGCTTTGCAGCTTTCTCCTATTGCCGCTTGAAATACAGGCACAGGAGAAAGGAGATTCCATCACCGGAAAAGTGCATAAAATAGATGAAGTTACGGTTACGGCAAGACGTCCGCCTGCCAAAGTAACAACCGGCAGCCCTGTACAACTTATCAACAAGGAAGATATAAAGAACTTGGGGTTACAGAATATGGCAGATGCCGTAAGGCGTTTTGCCGGAACCAACGTCCGTGATTACGGAGGCATAGGCGGTCTGAAGACCGTTTCCATCCGCAATTTAGGAGCTGCACACACAGCAGTCAGCTACGATGGAGTAGTCGTCAGCAACAGTCAGGCAGGACAAATCGATATCGGGCGTTTCTCCCTCGACAATGTATCCTCTCTTTCATTGGCAATCGGACAAGATGAGAATCTGCTGCAACCGGCCCGTCTGTATGCTTCGGCAGGAGTACTCAGCATTGAAACGGAGAAACCCGTCTTCGAAAATGGGAAATCCTCCCTGTCACAAATACAAATCCGGGGAGGAGCCTTTGGCTACATAGCCCCATCCATACGCAGATGGCAGAAGCTGGGAGAACACACCGGTCTGTCAGTCGATGCTTCCTTTATGCGTGCCGACGGTAATTATCCCTTCACATTGGAAAACGGAAAATACATCACTCAAGAGAAAAGAAACAATTCGGATATTCATACATGGCAGGGAGAGGCGAATCTGTTTCATACTTTCCATGACGAAAGTACACTGGATGTGAAAGCCTATTATTTTTATTCCGAACGCGGACTGCCCGGTGCTGTCATTCTATACAACCCGAAGGCAGAAGAACGTTTGTGGGACGAGAATTTCTTCACCCAAGCCCGTTATAAGAAAACCTTCTCCCCCAAATGGACTTTGCAGGCGCAAGCCAAGTTCAACCATTCTTGGAACAAATACGAAGATACAGACGTGAAGTATGAAAACGGAAAGCAGACCGACATCAACCGTCAGGACGAATATTATCTGTCCGCCGCCGTGCTTTATCAGCCCGTCAAAGGTCTGGAATTATCGCTCGCGCAGGATGGATTCATCAATACCCTTCACACCAATATCAACGACAGCCCCAACCCGGTGAGATATTCCTCGCTCACAGCCCTCAATGCACGTTACCAATGGGGACGTATCAAGCTATCGGGCACATTGGTGGGGACTTTCATTACGGAAGAAGTAAAAGCAGGGAATACTCCCGACGACCGGAAACGCCTGTCGCCCACCCTGTCCGTTTCCATTCAGCCATGGAAAGAAGAACAATTATACGTCCGCGCAATGTATAAGAATACGTTCCGCGTACCTACCTTCAATGACCTTTATTATCTACGCATAGGAAATACCTCCTTACGCCCGGAAAAGGCACGCGAATACAATATAGGTGTCACTTGGAACGGCAAGCCGTTTTCGTTTACCGATTTCCTTTCTATCACTCTTGACGGATATTATAATGAAGTAACCGATAAAATAGTCGCCTTTCCCAGTACTTATGTATGGAAAATGCAGAATTACGGCACGGTACATATCACCGGCCTTGATGCGACAATGGCTACTTCCATACCTGTCTGCCCTAACATAAACGTAGGATTAAGCGGCAATTATTCCTGGCAAAAAGCCATAGATATGACAAATCCCGATGCCAAGAATTATAAAGACCAGCTGCCCTATACGCCTCAGCATAGCGGCAATGCTTCGACCACCATCGAAACTCCTTGGATTAATGTGGGTTACAGCCTGACAGGGGTCAGCGAACGCTACTATATGGCACAGAATATACCGGTGAATAAGATAGACGGTTATGTAGAACACACAGCCACTTTATGGCGGGAATTTACAATGAAAGGCTGTCACCTCCGCCTTCAGGCAGAAGTTATCAATCTCACTGACAAGCAATATGATGTTATCAAATATTATCCCATGCCCGGACGTTCCTGGCGCATAACGGGAGTATTAAGATTTTAAACAATATAAATGTCTAACTTTTAAAAATTAATTATGAAACTAAGAAGCTTATTTTTTGGAACACTGTGTATGTTAATGCTGGGTGTTTCATTCACCTCATGTAGTGATGATGACGATGACAGCAAAAAAAACGATGAAGGTTCGAAGGTGGAATTGCCTGAAAATCGTGTCTACATTTTGAATGAAGGTTCTTATCAAAAGAACAATGCCGGCATCACATACTATGATCCCGATAAAAGAAACAATGTAATAGATGACATTTTCTATAAGCAAAATGAAGCCAAACTAGGAGATACAGGACAAGATATGATAAAATATAATAATAATATTTATGTATCCATGTATGGCTCTAAATATGTATGCAAACTGAATGAAGCTTGTGTAGAACAAGCGCGTTATAGCTTTACAGACGAGCAAGGACAGCCTCGCTATATGGCTGCTGAAGACGGAAAACTTTACGTTACTTTAAGCAGTGGTAATGTAGCCCGTTTGGATGCTAACACATTAACTTTTGAAAAGATGGTAGCTGTAGGACAAAATCCCGAGCATATTATTGAAGAAGATGGCAAACTATATCTGGTAAACTCCGGTTTCGGATATGACAATCGTTTGTCTATCATTGATATCAAGACTTTTGATACAGCAGAGCATGTGGAAATTTTCCAGAATCCGGATAGGATACTAGAAGCTAATGACAAAATTTTCATCCAAGGATATGGTGGTCCGTACCCTGATTATGACTATACTGTAGCAATCTATGACAAAGAAAACAAAACCTACAAAAAAATTGGACCGGGCACATTAATGGCTGAATATAATGATGTGGTATATGTTATCTATTCAGAAACAGACTATAATACAAATACATCCAACCATACATTATATTCTTATAATGCTAAAACCAACAAAAAAGAAGAAACTAGTTTTTTACAAATGCCAGAAGAACTCAAGACTCGTATCTTTTATATGTTGAGTATCAATCCTGAAAATGGAGATTTTTATGTCGGTACTACCGATTATAATACTAACGGAGATATATATCGTTTCAAGAAAGACGGTACTTTTATTGAAAAATTCGAGAGCGGTGGTGTAAGTCCTAGAGCAGCCGTATTTATTGACTAACCAATGAAACAATTTTCTCTCTTTATTCACCTGATGCTTTCAGTCTTGCTTTTTTCCTCCTGCGGCGGAAGAAGCAAGACTGCTTCTGTAATAGAAGCAGAAAAAGCAATCCCTTTGCGTTATGCAGAAAACCTCAATCTGTCTGCAACCGAAGACTATACCATTGCCCGTCTGCGCAATCCATGGGATACGACCCGGATACTGCATACCTATGTCTTGGTTGACAAAGAAAAGTCCCTGCCTGCCGACTTGCCGGAAGGGACACTTGTCCGCACGCCATTGAGCAAGGCCGTTGTTTACTCATCCGTACATTGCGGATTGCTCAACCAGATTGGTGCTTTGAAAAGTATTGGAGGAGTCTGCGATTTGAAGTATATCAAACTGCAAGAAGTGCAGGATGGCTGCCGCACAGGAAGCATCGCCGATGTAGGGAATGGAATGAACCCGGATATAGAAAAGATAATCGACCTGCACCCCGATGCCATTATGCTCTCCCCTTTCGAGAACAGTGGCGGATACGGACGGGTGGAAAAACTCAACATCCCCATTATCGAATGTGCAGACTACATGGAAACTTCGGCATTGGGACGTGCCGAATGGATGCGCTTCTACGGCCTTCTGTTCGGTGAGGCACAAAAAGCGGACAGTTTGTTTGCCGAGGTGGAAAAAAACTATAATGAGCTGAAAGCATTGGTTGCTCCCCTTTCATCTGCACCGAGCGTTATCAGCGAACTGAAAAACGGTTCGGCTTGGTATGTTCCGGGAGGTAAAAGCACCTCTGCACGCATCTATGCGGATGCCGGAGCCAATTATGTGTTTGCCGATGACGAGCATAGCGGTTCTGTTCCCCTAGCCTTCGAAACCGTGTTTGACAAAGGTCAGAATGCAGATTTCTGGCTCATCAAATATAATCAGGCCATTGACAAGACTTATAAGGAATTGGAGCAGGACTATGCTCCATACACCGGTTTCCGTGCATTCAAGGAACGCAACATTTATGGATGCAACACAGGGAAGGTAGACTTTTACGAAGATTCCCCTTTCCATCCCGACCGATTACTGAAAGATTTGATAAAAATATTCCATCCTACGCTTTTAGAAGGGTATGAATTAAAATATTTCACTAAATTAGCGGAGTAAATCACCGTAGGGTTATGTCAAAACGTGGATAATGCTGCCCCTACAGCTGACGATGGGATAGGCCGGGTTAGTTTTGACACACTCCCTACAGTGGGCGTACCCCCAAACAGTATCAATGAATAACAAAGGAACAAAATACGGTATCATACTGCTCCTTCTCATCCTTGCATTGACAGGAGCCAACCTGTTGTTCGGTTCGGTAAACATCCCTGCCGATGCGGTGTGGCATATCCTTACAGGCAATGAAGTAGAAAAGGCGAGTTGGAGTTTCATAGTCTGGGAATCCCGCCTGCCGCAAGCCATTACCGCCCTCCTTTGCGGAATGGCACTCGCAGCATCGGGACTGATGTTGCAAACCACATTCAATAACCCTTTGGCCGACCCTTCCATACTGGGCATCAGTTCGGGAGCCAGTTTGGGAGTTGCCTTGGTCATGCTGGCAGGCGCAGGTACGATTACTGCCGGAGTATTCACTTTATCCGGATTCCTGTCCGTCATTATCGGAGCATTCATAGGCTCCATGCTGGTGATGGGAATCATCCTGTTCTTCTCCACTTTGATAAAAAACAGCATCATGCTGCTCATTATAGGTATCATGATAGGGTATATCACTTCATCTGCCATCTCCCTGCTCAACTTTTTCTCCACGGCAGAAGGGGTGCATTCCTACATGATTTGGGGAATGGGAAACTTTGGAGGAGTATCTTTGCAGCAGCTTCCCTTTTTCTCCTTGGTCACAATGGCGGGACTGCTGATTACCATACTGCTGATAAAGCCTCTGAATGCCCTGCTGCTGGGAACACGCTATGCCGAAAACCTGGGAATCAACATCCGCCGTACACGTAACCTGCTGCTTGTCGCCACCGGATTACTGACAGCGACGACTACCGCTTTCTGCGGCCCGATTTCCTTTATCGGACTGGCTGTGCCGCACATTGCCCGCCTCATGCTGGGAACCTCCAACCATAACTCTCTGCTACCTGTCACCATGCTGACGGGAGGAGCCATTGCCCTGCTCTGCAACTTCATCTGCATTCTGCCGGGCGAGGCAGGTATCATTCCACTGAATGCCGTCACTCCGGTCATCGGTGCGCCCATTATTATTTATGTCATTGTGAACCAACGTAAAATCCAGTACTTCAACTGATGGAAAAGCAAGCTGTCATCACCGCCACAGACCTGTGCATAGGTTATCGTACCCACAAAGGAGAAAAGAAAGTGCACGAACACCTTTCTTTCGGACTCTATCCGGGAGAACTGACCAGTCTGCTTGGAGCAAACGGGGCCGGAAAATCGACTTTACTCCGCACCCTGTCCGCTTCGCAACCTTCACTGGCAGGAGATTTGCAATTGCTGGGCAAGCCTTTGCAGCATTATTCGGAAAAGGAACGTTCGCGCACCATCGGTGTAGTCCTGACAGACAAGACACAAGCCGGAGGGCTGACCGTGTATGAACTGGTAGCTTTGGGACGCCAGCCGCATACAGGCTTCTTCGGACGGCTCCATCCCAAAGACCATCTCATTATCAAAGAGGCATTGGATGCCGTAGGCATTGCCCACAAAGCCGAAAGCCACACCGCCGAACTTTCGGACGGAGAACGGCAAAAGGTAATGATAGCCAAAGCATTGGTTCAGGAATGTCCGCTTATCATCTTGGATGAGCCGACCGCTTTTCTGGACGTGGTGAGCCGCATAGAAATCATGACTTTGCTGCATCAGTTGGCGGTGGAGCAAAACAAGGCCATCCTGCTATCCACCCATGACATAGAACAAGCCCTGGTACTGTCGGACAAGCTTTGGCTGCTGTCCAAAGAAACAGGACTGCAATGCGGAGTGACGGAAGATATGATTCTGAACCATCGGATGGACACGCTGTTCTCACACAGTAATATCCGGTTCGATTATGATCATGGCATCTACTATCCAACCGTGAATGGAAAGCAGGAAATAACGGTGGAAGCGACAGACGAAACCTTATTGCACTGGACTATCAACGCACTGAACCGTCACGGATATACTTGTCTGCAAACCCAAAACGCTCCTGCCGGTCTGCCCCATCTACAAGTCATCGCTCCCGATGCCTTGTACCTCACCCGGGGCGGGAAACAACGGACATTCACTTCGTTCGGGAAGTTGCTGGAAGAAATAAAATAAAGACACGCATCAACCATTCCGGATTACGCGCAGTATCTCTCTGTAAGTCAACAATATAATGTGAAAAAACATTCTAAATTCCCCTGAAACGGTTTTCCATTCTCCGCTATCAAATTCGTAAGCGTCTCCGCGATTCGGCTTGACGTATATCGGTTGTTCTAATTCCTGTGCCATAGTTGCGGTTACTTCCTTGCAGGAGAGCGTCATAAGGCGTATTTTTGCCCATCTGCATTTGTTGCTTCACCCGAGTGAAGAGGCGATTTCACTTAGGTGAACAGCCGTTTTCGCCTAAGTGAAACAGTTGCTTCACCCAAGTGAAATATCAAATGAAACGGAGTGAAAGATACGGTAGGAACAAACTTTTGTTACATACGTAACAGGATTCGATAGCCGGAAGCATACCGATTGAAGGAGATTTGAGAATCTTTTACACAGAAAGCAACTAGTAATGAGCACGTTGCTGTGACGGAACTTTTTTGTTCTTTATGTAAACAAGCCCAAAGTAACTATTCAATCCGCCCCTACGGTGAACCATTGGATAGTTACTTTGGACTTTTGCCCCCTCTTTTCTTATCAGATATCTATTTCTAAAAGCTATTCTTTCATCAAATAGCCTTTGAAACTTTCAAAGTCTTTTTCCATCGGAACACTTTGTTTGGTTCCTTTCATAAACGCTTGCAGTTTGGCGGGAATCTCCACTTTGTCTCCAATGATACCTTCCACAGTTTCCAGGAATTTAGCCGGATGTGCCGTTTCCAGGAAAATACCCGTTTCGCTGGGGGACAATCCTTCGGATAAAGCACGATAACCGCAGGCTCCATGCGGATCGAGCAAGTAACCGGTTTCCCGATATACCTCACCCACCGTTTCACGAATCTGTTCATCCGTATAAGTCGCACCAGAGATATCCGCTGTTATGGCAGCATGACTGTTACCGTACAATGCCAGTACACGGGCAAAATTACTTGGATCTCCCACATCCATTGCATTGGCAATAGTAGCTATGGAAGGACGAGGATTGTATTTTCCGGTCTGTAAGTATTGGTAGAAAATATCATTCCGGTTATTGGCTGCAATAAAACGCTTGACAGGCAAGCCCATGCGTTTACCAAATAGTCCGGCGGTGATATTACCAAAGTTTCCGCTAGGTACGCACACTACCAGATGATCCGCTTTTCCTTCTTTCTTTAACTGTGCGTAGGCATAGAAGTAATAAAATGCCTGTGGCAGGAAACGAGCCACATTGATGGAGTTGGCAGAAGTCAATTTCATGTGCGCATTCAAATCAGCATCCATAAACGCATTCTTAACCAATGCCTGACAGTCATCAAAAGTACCGTCCACTTCTAACGCTGTGATATTCCGCCCCAGAGTAGTGAACTGCTTTTCCTGAATTTCACTGACTTTTCCTTTCGGATAAAGCACATACACATGAATACCTTCCACTCCGAGGAAGCCATTGGCTACAGCACTACCGGTATCCCCCGAAGTCGCAACCAGTACATTCACCTGCTTTTGCCCTTCTTTTTTAATGAAGTAGCCCAACAAACGGGCCATGAAACGTCCACCTACATCTTTAAATGCCAATGTGGGACCATGAAACAGTTCCAAAGAGTAAATATTATCCTTTACCTTTACGGCAGGAACATCAAAACTCAATGTATCATAAACGATCTGCTTCAGTGTTTCAGCAGGAACATCCTCACCGAAGAAAGCATCGGCCACGCGATAAGCAATTTCCTGAAACGACAGATTCTCAATCTGATCATAAAACTCTTGCGGCAATGGCTTGATGGCCTTGGGCATATACAAACCTTTGTCAGAAGCCAGCCCCTTCACTACAGCTTCTTCCAGAGAAGCATCGGAAGCCTGGTGATTCGTACTGTAATATTTCATAATAAACAATTTTTCAATGCGTCAATGTGCTAATGTGCCAAGGGCTTTGCATGGAGGGTTGCCATTGGGGCAAATTAGCAAACTGCCACATTATTTTTTCATAAATTCATTCATAAACTCATCTTCTTTCAATATTCCATAACTGCCTTCCACACATGCCACTTCATCAAAGGTCTGCACACAGTCCGGTTCTATACCGGGATAATAGATAAGGAAAGGCACAGGTTCGGCCGTATGGGTACGGAGTTCGCAAGGCGTAGGATGATCCGGAAGCACGGCGATAGCCACAGGCTCATCCCAATCCTTCACTGCTTCATAAACAGGTCTTACAACACGTTTGTCCAGATTTTCAATAGTAAACTGCTTCAACTTAAAATCTCCTTCGTGACCGGCCTCATCACTGGCCTCAATATGCAGATACACAAAGTCGTCCGTCTTCAATGCTTCCAATGCCGCAGCCACCTTATTCTCATAATTCGTATTATATAAACCGGTAGCCCCCTCTACAGCAATACGGCGTAATCCTGCATAATGTCCTATGCCATTGATTAAGTCCACCGCTGAAATAACAGCCCCTTTCTTTATGGCCGGATACTTCCCGGAGAGAGGTTCCATCTGCGGGCGATACCCCGGACTCCAAGGCCAGATACTATTAGCAGGATCTTTGCCTTCGGCTATACGTTTTTGATTAACCGGATGATCTGCCAACAATTCCTGGGAAGCCAGGATAAGATTATTTATCAATCCGGCTGTTTCCTGCGCCTCCGGTACTTCCGCCTTCACCATGAGCGGACGGAAAGGCTGCAAAGGCACATCATGGGGCGGGGTGCAGTCCAATTGTTTATTTCCCCCTTTTATCACCAACAAATGGCGATATTGTACACCGGTATAGAAATGAATCCGGTCAGAACCCAATTTTTCTTCCAAATATCTAACCAGCACATCAGCTTCTTCGGTAGTGATATGTCCGGCGGAGTGATTTTTTATCTTCTCATCTTCGATGCAGATAATGTTACAACGCATAGCCATATCGCCCGGTTGCAACTCCACCCCGATGCTTGCTGCTTCCAACGGCCCACGGCCTTCGTACACCTTCGGTAAATTATAGCCCATAACAGACATATTCGCCACTTCACTACCCGGATGAAATCCGGGAGCAACTGTAACCAACCTCCCGGTACGTCCCATAGCGGCCAACTTATCCATATAAGGTGTACTGGAGTATTGCAGCAATGTTTTGTTTCCCAGTGATTCGGCAGGCCAGTCGGCCATACCGTCGCCTAAAATAATAATATGTTTCATAAGCCTAAATATTAGCGATGCTCATGATATCGGCAAATACTCCGGCGGCAGTCACACTGGCACCGGCCCCATATCCTTGTATCATCATCGGATACTCTTTATATCGCTCGGTTGTAAGCAGAATAATGTTGTTGCTGCCTTCCAGACCATAGAACGGATGTTTGCTGTCCACTTCCTGCAAAGACACACTGCCTTTCCCATCTTCCAGTTTGGCTACAAAACGCCAGCGTTTGTTTTCATCCTCCAGCTTTTGACGGCGTGATTCAAAATCCGTATCCAGGGAAGGTACTTTCTTCCAGAACTCCTCCAACGGGCCTTCAAAGAAATCATTCGGTACAAAAAGATGTTTTTCCACATCTTCCTGTTCCAATTTATATCCGGCTTCACGAGCCAGAATAACCAGTTTACGAATCACATCCTTGCCACTCAGGTCAATACGCGGATCGGGTTCCGAGTAGCGCTCTTCCTGTGCCATTTTGATGGTCTTGCTGAAAGGAATGTCCGCGCTGATTTTGTTAAAGATGTAATTCAGCGTACCGCTCAATACCGCCTCTATTTTCAAGATCTTGTCTCCGCTGTTTATCAAGTCATTGATTGTGTTGATAATGGGTAGCCCTGCACCTACATTGGTTTCAAACAAGAATTTCACACCGCGACGGCGGGCTATTTGTTTCAGTTCACTGTAAACGGAGTATTCGGAAGAAGCGGCAATCTTGTTGGCAGCTACCACCGAAATATTATTCATCAGAAAATCTTTATATAAGGATGCAACTTCTGCACTGGCTGTACAATCCACAAACACAGAGTTGAATATATTCATACCTATAATCTCGTCATGCAACACCTGGGTGGACGAAGGCATTCCTTTCTCTGCCAACTCTTCCTTATAATGTGACAAGTCTACGCCTGCACGGGTAAACAACGCATGATGTCCATCGGCTATACCTACCACTTTCAGCTTCAAACCGCGTTCCTGCATCAACTTTTGTTGCTGACAACGGATTTGCTCTATCAAACTGCCTCCTACCGTACCTGTACCGCAGATAAAAAGGTTCAGCACCTGATATTCGGACAGGAAGAACGAATCATGAATCACATTCAATGATTTGCGCAGTGACTTGGATTCTACCACGAAAGAGATATTGGTTTCCGAGGCACCTTGCGCACAAGCAATCACACTAATGCCGTTACGGCCTAAAGTTCCGAACAGCTTACCGGCGATGCCCGGTGTATGTTTCATGTTCTCACCGACAATGGCAATGGTAGCCAAATTCATTTCGGCAACAACCGGACTGATTTCCCCCATTTCTATTTCTTTGGAGAATTCCTCATTCAGCACTTCACAAGCCAGCGCCGCATCTTGATTACGCACACCGATAGAAGTACTGTTCTCGGAAGATGCCTGCGATACCATAAACACGCTGATGCCGTTTTGTGCCAATGCTTTAAAAATCCGGAAATTCACTCCGATCACTCCCACCATTCCCAGACCGGTAACCGTAATCAAACTCGTATCATTGATGGATGAGATACCTTTAATGGCTTTAGAACCGGAATTCACTTCCTGCTTTATGATAGTTCCCTCGCCTTGAGGATTGAATGTATTCTTAATCAGAATAGGAATATTCTTATGGCATACCGGATAAATAGTCGGCGGATAAACCACTTTCGCTCCAAAGTTACAAAGCTCCATCGCTTCCACATAGCTCAACTCATTAATGGTATAGGCCGTACTGATTACACGCGGGTCTGCCGTCATGAAACCATCCACATCCGTCCATATTTCCAAGCTATCCGCATTCAGTGCCGCAGCTATGACAGAAGCGGTATAATCTGAACCGCCACGTCCCAAATTGGTCACTTCACCACTGTTCTTATCAGTAGAGATAAATCCGGGAACCAATGCCACTTCCGGTAATTTCTGGAAAGTCTCTTTAACCAAACGAGTGGTCAGTTCGGAATCCAGAATATGTTTGGCATGTTTTTTTTCAGTCTTAATGAAGTTGCGGGAGTCATACCATACAGCCCCCTTTATCAACGAAGCTACAATAATAGACGACAAGCGCTCACCATAACTTACAATAGTAGCCGATGTTTTAGACGACAAGTCCTTTATCAGATAAATTCCCTGAAAAATATCCTTCAGTTCACTCAACAATTCATTGACCTTATCCAATAAAACAGTACGCTCATTACCTGCCGGAATTACGGTATATACCATTTCAATGTGACGATTCACAATTTCACGGTATTCTTTCTCGTATGCGGAATCCCCATTGGCAGCCATCTGCGAAGTATTGATTAACTTGTCAGTTATACCGCCCAATGCCGACACAACTACAATTACGGGCTCTTCAACTGCCTCTACTATCTGTTTGACGCTTAAAATGCTGTTCACGGAACCTACGGATGTCCCGCCGAATTTCATAACTTTCATGCAATTATCTATTTTTATTCCAGCTTCTTTTGCCATTCTGTCCTCCGAGCCATTTCAAGTCCGGTAAAGAATCTACTTTCGTTTCACCCAGCATGACAACGAAAAGAAACTGTATCTGTTTACACTAAAAAAATAAAATTAAAAACTTGTTTTGCTTACGTCCGTAAGCGTGTATCACGTAGAAACACATATACTATCCTTAACCCCGAGGGGTCATTGTTGTGGATGTGGACATTGTAGTTGTCATGTGCCCCATCCCTAATGTGGTGGTTGTATGGAGATAGTATATCGTCATTTTATTATTGTTCTTCTTCTGTTTTTTATTTGAACGATGCAAATATAAAAACAATTTCCTACAATCTATCACAATTTCCCATTTTTTTGCGATAAAATATAAGAATGCTTTTTATTAAAGCAGAAATAAGACAAAACTTTTTTATCCTGCCCATGTTGATATGCAGAACTATTTCCTTACCTTTGTACAAATTCAGCCTCAAGTTGCGCTGTTTTAATTATCCCGTAAGAATATGGCAAAGGAAAAGACTGTATATGTATGCACCAACTGTGGGCAGGATTCACCCAAATGGGTAGGGAAATGTCCGTCTTGCGGTGCATGGAACACATACGTAGAAGAAATTATACGCAAGGAACCTGCAAACAAAAGACCGGTATCCGGCCTGGAATCCGTAAAAAGCAAGCCTGTCACACTGAATGACATTACCGGAGGGGACGAACCTCGAATTGATATGCACGACGAAGAACTGAACCGGGTATTGGGAGGCGGTTTAGTACCGGGATCACTCGTTCTACTGGGCGGTGAACCGGGGATAGGCAAATCCACTTTGGTGCTGCAAACCGTACTTCATCTGCCTGACAAAAAAGTATTGTATATATCGGGAGAAGAGAGTGCCCGGCAATTAAAACTGCGTGCAGACCGTATCCCGCATAATTCTTCCGACTGCCTGATAGTCTGTGAAACTTCGTTGGAGCAGATTTACGTCCATATCAAGAATACACGACCCGATTTAGTGATCATCGACTCTATTCAAACCATCTCAACCGAAACGATAGACTCTTCTCCCGGCAGTTTGGTACAGGTACGTGAATGTTCCGCTTCTATTTTAAAATTTGCCAAAGAAACAAATACGCCGGTCATTCTGATCGGCCATATCAATAAAGAAGGAAGCATTGCCGGCCCCAAGGTACTGGAACATATTGTAGACACCGTATTGCAATTTGAAGGTGACCAACATTATATGTACCGCATTCTCCGCAGCATCAAGAACCGTTTCGGAAGCACCGCCGAACTGGGCATTTATGAAATGCGCCAAAACGGTTTGCGCCAAGTGAGCAACCCGTCCGAACTGTTGCTTAGCCAAGACCATGACGGGATGAGCGGGGTTGCTATCGCCTCTGCCATAGAAGGAGTCCGCCCTTTCTTGATTGAAACACAGGCTTTAGTCAGTTCGGCAGTATATGGGAATCCGCAACGTTCTGCCACCGGATTTGATTTACGACGTATGAACATGCTTCTGGCAGTACTTGAAAAACGGGTAGGATTCAAACTGGCACAAAAAGATGTCTTTTTGAATATCGCAGGTGGATTGAAAGTGAATGATCCGGCCATCGACCTGTCTGTCATCAGTGCCATTCTATCCAGCAATATGGATACGGAAATAGAACGTGACACCTGCATGGCGGGTGAAGTAGGACTGAGTGGTGAGATCCGACCTGTAAACCGTATTGAGCAACGCATCGGAGAAGCAGAGAAATTAGGTTTCAAACAAATTCTTATACCGAAACATAATTTGCAAGGAATGGATACATCAAAATTAAAGATAGAAATCATTCCGGTAAGGAAGGTAGAAGAAGCGTTCCGGGCTTTGTTTGGATGAGATAAATAAGAGAAAACTTAATTTGAATAATGATATAAAATGACAAAAGAACAATCATACCCCCCGACCTGCATAGACTGCGGCACACAGAACTGCAAGTTCAAAGAGCGCACTTACCCTGAATTTTGTCTGACTACCCATTTGGAACAAGAAGATTTGGAATGGGCGTTGAAACAATATAACGACAACAACAAGATAATGGCAGCCAGTGCCGAAGTGGAATATGAAGGTTACTGCCGATTAACCCGTGTGGAAGAAATCATGACTTTCGCACGCAAGATGGGATATAAAAAACTAGGAATTGCCTATTGTATCGGACTGGTGAATGAAGCCCGTATTTTTGCCCGCATCCTCCGTGCTAACGGCTTTGAGGTATATTCAGTAATCTGCAAAGTAGCCGGAATAGCCAAATCCTCTATCGGAATCCCCAAAGAATGTGAAAAAATCGGTGCGGCAATGTGTAACCCTATCCTACAAGCACGCCTTCTCAACCAAGCACATACAGAGTTGAACGTGGTTATCGGACTATGTGTGGGACATGACAGTTTATTCTACAAGTACTCTAATGCCTATACTACAACTTTAGTGACCAAAGACCGTGTGACAGGACACAACCCTGCCGCCGCACTATATACCGCCAATTCTTATTACCGTAAAAAATTAATGCCGGAAGGCGAACAATCCAAATAAGAACCATGATACAGGAATTTCAAATAAGAGTCTTGCCTGAACAAGCAGCCAACGAACAGTCACTGAAACAGTTCATCGGACATGACAAGGGATTGGATATACGTACCATCCATGCCCTTCGCATCTTAAAAAGGAGCATAGACGCACGTCAACGCACCATCTATGTAAATTTGAAAGTACGCCTATATATTAATGAAATGCCACAAGATGAGGAGTTCACCCGTACTATATATAATAAGGTAGATGGGAAACCACAAGTCATTGTCGTGGGAGCAGGACCGGGCGGACTTTTTGCTGCCTTGCGATTAATAGAGTTAGGACTCCGGCCTGTCGTAGTGGAACGAGGTAAGAATGTACGCGATAGAAAAATAGATATCGCCCGTATCAGCCGTGAGCACAAAGTTGCCCCTGAAAGCAACTACAGTTTCGGAGAAGGAGGAGCAGGAGCCTATTCAGACGGCAAACTCTATACCCGAAGCAAAAAGCGAGGGAATGTGAACAAAATTCTGAATGTATTCTGCCAACATGGCGCCAGTACCTCCATCCTGGCAGATGCCCATCCCCACATCGGTACAGACAAGTTGCCGCGTGTGATTGAAAATATGCGGAATACCATCATAGAATGTGGTGGTGAAGTGCATTTCGAAACACGAATGGATTCCCTTATTATAGAAAAAAACAAAATCACAGGTATAGAAACAAATACCGGAAAGACTTTCAAAGGACCTGTTATTCTGGCTACCGGACATTCCGCACGGGATGTGTATCGGTGGTTGTATGACAATGGTATAGAGATGGAAACCAAAGGAATTGCAGTAGGAGTACGTTTGGAACACCCGTCCATGCTGATTGACCAAATACAATATCATAATAAAAACGGACGTGGAAAGTATCTGCCTGCCGCTGAATATAGCTTTGTGACACAAGTAGAAGGACGTGGTGTCTATAGTTTTTGTATGTGTCCGGGAGGATTTGTTGTTCCTGCCGCAAGCGGTCCGCATCAGATTGTAGTAAACGGCATGAGTCCCAGCAACCGCGGCTCCAAATGGAGCAACTCCGGCATGGTGGTAGAAATCAGGCCGGAAGATCTGGCGGAAAATAATCTTTTTACAGAAGAATTAAAAACGAAAAGTGAAGAATTAAAAGCCACTAATAAAAATCATGGTCAATGGACTACCGACCATTGTCCATTAACCATGATGTATTTCCAAGAAGCATTGGAGGCCTCCTGCTGGCAGCAAGGCAATATGCGCCAAACCGCACCTTCACAACGAATGGTGGACTTCACCCGCAAAAAACTAAGCTATGATTTACCCGACAGTTCGTATAGTCCGGGATTAGTTTCCTCTCCCCTGCATTTTTGGATGCCTGCATTCATTACCGACCGTTTGAGCAAAGGTTTCCAACAATTCGGAAAGAGCAGCCATGGCTTCCTGACCAATGAAGCAGTGATGATTGGTGTAGAAACACGCACGTCGGCTCCGGTACGGATCCTGCGAGATAATGAGACACTGCAACATGTCACTGTCAATGGGTTATTTCCTTGTGGAGAAGGAGCAGGTTACGCCGGAGGAATTGTTTCAGCAGGTATCGATGGAGAAAAATGTGCTGAAGCAGCAGCCACTTATTTAGGAGTAATGACAGATTGAACCTATCCGAAAATGATTTACAGCACATATGCGGGCGCATTCAAATGCGCCCCTACAAATAAATGATTGGTGATGTTGCCTAAAAGAAGATTTCTTTGTCTTTATGAATCTGTTTTTTATAAAAGATATGTATCTTTGCACCAAAGAAAACATCATGCATCATCCCGAAATAGCCATAGTAGACCCAAATACCCTCACTTGCCTGGGGTTAAAAAACATTTTGGAAGATATCATTCCAATGGCTACTATCCGTGTATTCCATTCCTTTGGTGAGCTGACGGATGACACACCGGACATGTATGCCCATTATTTTATCTCTGCCCAAATCTATTTTGAACATACTTCCTTCTTTTTACTTCGTAAACCAAAAACAATTGTATTAGCAGGAGGTGACAACCAGCCTCAATTATCCGGTGTTCCCAAACTGAATATCTACCAAGATGAAGGTTCTTTGATAAAAGACATCCATCAATTGCGCCAATATGGACATCAGGCAAGAAAACAAGCAGCAGATAAAGCAATGCACATAGAAAAAACGGAACATGAATTGTCTGTCCGGGAAATAGAAGTATTGATACTTATCACCAAAGGACTTATCAACAAAGAGATAGCCGACAAACTTAATATCAGCCTGACCACCGTTATCTCCCACCGCAAGAACATTACTGAAAAACTGGGCATCAAGTCTGTTTCCGGTCTTACCGTTTATGCTGTGATGAATGGCTACATTGAAGCAGACAGAATATAAAATCCTCATTTATTAGGATTGCACACATATCAGGTTTACCGTTACTTTGCAGCCGGAATCATTCTCCATCATGGATTATACAGAGTGGAATATATAAATTTTCCGCCTGGTAGAAACTTGTAGCAACTCTGGTTATCCGTGATGTATCAAATAAAACCAAACAATAAATATGAGAAAAAACATTTTATTCATTACATCCTGCCTGCTGGCTGCAACAACTTTTGCTGAAGATATCAACACGCTGCCTAAGGACACTACAAAAGTCATTGATATAGAAGAGGTGGTAGTTATCGCTTCACCTAAAGAAACCGGAAAATTAAGGGAACTTCCTACAGCCGTATCTTTACTCTCCCAAAAAGATATGCAAGCAAACCAAATCACCACTTTAAAGAACGTGAGTTCACTGGTACCCAATTTCTTTATGCCCGACTATGGTTCAAGACTCACCTCAGCCATTTACATCCGGGGAATCGGATCGCGTATCAATACTCCTGCGGTAGGTTTGTATGTGGACAATATCCCTTACATTGACAAATCTGCATTTGATTTCAATTTTTATGATATAGAACGTATTGATATTCTTCGCGGTCCACAAGGAACCTTGTACGGACGCAATACCATGGGGGGACTAATCAAGGTACATACCCGCTCTCCATTCTCCTATCAGGGAACAGACGTAAAACTGAGTTATGGAACAAAAAGTAACTACCGCAGTGCTTCATTAACCCATTACCACCGTTGGAGTGACTGTTTCGCTTTCTCCGCCGGTGGTTATTATGAGGGATCAGACGGATTCTTCCGCAATTCGCTCAATGGGAAAAAAGTAGATAATATGGAAGCGGGAGGCGGACGAATACATGCTATCTGGCTGCCTTCAGAAAACTTAAAACTAGACTTCACCATAGGCTATGATTATAATGACGAAGGGGGATACCCTTATTACTATACAGGAGCTATAGACGGATACGACAAAGAGAATGAAAAATATAAAAACTACATAGGGAAGATTTCATACGATCAGGATTGTACTTATCGCCGTGGACTGTTCAATACCGGTTTGAATATTGAATACCAGGCGCAAAAGTTTATCTTAAGCGCTGTTACAGGATTCCAGAATTTAAACGACCGTATGTTTATGGACCAGGATTTCCTGCCTGTCAGCATTTATACCATTGAGCAGAAGCAGCGTCTGAATACCATCAGTGAAGAGATTACTTTTAAAAGCAAAAACAACAAGCGCTGGCAATGGGTTACAGGGGTTAGTGGTTTTTATCAATGGCTACATACCACCGGTCCGGTAAACTTCATGGAGGACGGAGTGACCGATATGATCGAAGGAAACATCAACAATACTTTCAAGAAAATTCATTTAGACGATCCCCGCCGTACCCCTGAAATGAGTCTGGACGTTTTGAACAACCGTATCCGCGTAAGTGGAAGTTTTGACACACCGGTATTCAGCACCGCACTGTACCACCAATCTACATTCAACGACCTGTTTGTGAAAGGCTTTTCAGTAACAGCAGGTTTGCGCTTGGAATATGAAAAAATGTCTATGAATTATTTCTCGGATAGTAATATTGATTTCGATTTCTTTCTTAAAATGGCAATGCCTCCCCTTAATATTCCATTCAGGAATTTGAATGCTGCACCGCTATTGGAAGGAAAAGAAAAAAACGACTATGTACAGCTACTTCCCAAGCTAGCTTTTAAATACGATTTCAGCCCTGCAAACAATATGTATGTAAGCATAACCAGAGGATATCGTTCCGGAGGTTATAACGTACAGATGTTTTCAGAACTGATACAAAGTGACATGCAACAAAAAATGATTGAAGCCATACTAGACAAGGCACCAGAATCTATGGCAGGTATGATAGAAGGAATGATCAAGCAACACATGCCCAACTACGGAAAAGAATTGAACGTACAAGAAACAACTGTCTACAAGCCCGAGTACAGCTGGAATTACGAAGTGGGATCACATCTCAGTTTGTTCAACGGCAAACTGAAGACCGACCTTGCCGCATTCTACATGGATACCCACGACCAACAAATCGCCAAATTTGTCAATAGTGGCTTGGGACGAATGATGGTCAATGCCGGTAGTAGCGAAAGTTATGGAGTAGAGGCCAGCTTTCTGGCATCCATCAACAAAAACCTGAATATGAATGTAAGTTATGGATATACTCATTCCACATTCAAAAAATATGACGGAGGTACTACATCATCAGAAGAGCAAATTGATTATAGCGGCAATTATGTACCATTTGTTCCCCGCCATACCATGAATGCAGGCGCAAATTATAGTTTCTTTTTCGATAAAAGCAATTGGATGCAAAGCCTGACTTTAGGCATGAGCTATACCGGAGCAGGAAAAATTTATTGGACTGAAAAAAACAATGTCTCACAAAGTTTTTACGGAACACTGAACGGGCGCATTTCTTTGCAGACAAAAGCTTTACAGATAGATGTATGGGGACGTAATTTAACCAACAAGGATTATACAACCTTCTATTTTGAAACCATGCATAGAGGATTCGAACAAAAAAGCAGGCCTTTACAACTGGGAGTGGATATACGTTATCACTTCTAACCATTCTTGCAAAAACAGAAAGGGGGTTCATCACGAACTCCCTTTCTGTTTCCACATTTACCAAATCAAATTTATTTTTTATTCTGTCACACCAAGAAAAGCAAGAACTTTATTATTGCTGTAAATGATACCCATAGCTTCTAGAACAAACCTATTTGTTTTAGTGTATGTACATAGAGAAAATGCTGTTTACAATAGAAAACTGCTTGAGCCTTTGTTAAAAGAAACAAACAATAAAATTATTCATTGACAGCGCCGCAATGAGGACACACTCCTTTATTCTTTATCTTCGCCCCACAATTTCCACAACTGAATTTATACCGGGAAGCATGCTTTATACGATTAAATGACCATACAGCATATACCAATAAACATGGATAACCCAAATAGTAATACGTAGTAAATGTAAAAAACAAATATAAAAAGATACAGCAGGACATCAATCCCAACAAATAAAAACATGCAGCTTCAATATGTGTCTGATGAAACAAATCATCCAAAGTAGCCAACCCCACAAGAATAATCCCCCAAATATTAAACATGAAAAGAGAAAGAATAAAAGGTAAGCTAAAAGGATTCAAAGAAGGATTATAATAAAACTGCTCCCAAGTTCCCGGAACAAAATGCTGAATACTGGCATAAAGCGTAGCTGCTGTAGCTACCAACCAAGAAAGAACTGTAGGAAAAACGCTATCAATATCATTCAACCAGATTAATTGCAGCTTCTGGCGACGAATAGCCCTATGAATATACCAAATACCGAAAAAGCCTAATATGACAAAGAAAGCGATGGTATGAGAATTACTGAAAAAATGAATAAACTGTGACACTGAATCCACAGGAACTACTTTCTCCAACAATTCCTTTTCATGTATCCATCCCATTGTTTCCTGGTCCCGTGCTACCTTTACCCATACAGAATCCACACTATCAGCAGCTTGTATCATAAACTCCGCTACCACCAGCCGTTCTCCTTTAAAAACAGGAAGCACATCAACCAATGGCAGTTGCTGTAACATAAGCGAATCTGAAGTAACCTCAAAATTACTGTTTAATGTATAATGCCGTTCCATCAAATAATTGACAGAATCCCTTTTCTTTTGCGGCATATCCCCACTCAGAGTAACAGGTGAAGGATATTGGCAAGCCATTAAAATAGCCAACACCAAAAACAGTAATCCGATGTACTTACTTTTCAGCATAGACTTTCATCTGACAATTTTTACAATCAAACTCTAAGCGGAAACGTCTGTTATCCGAGCTAACCAAATAATAAGGTTCCCTATAAGGAGAACGCACTTTATGCCAAGAGGGACACCATCCCATACTATAACGCAAACAATGCTTGCAAAACATCAATACCGCTTCTTCTGCCGGAGCCTTTTCATAAGCCGGAGCAATACGCTGCACGCCATGATTCCTATAGAAGGAAACAGCATCAGCATTCATCACATTTCCCAAATAAGTCAATTCATTCACAGGAAAAGCATGATGCGTTCGAGGCAACTTGTAAATTTCCTGCCGATAGTTAATACGGCGCACTTCCAGCAGTTTCTCTATTCCCTTACGGCGAAGTTCGGCAAGCATAGAAGCTGGAATAAACCAATTGTCCGACCAGTCAATCACTATATCTGACGCTTCAAATGGAGTATTTCCTAACTTTCCAAGTTGTGTACGCAAGTTATCTTCCTGCGGAGTACGGGCACGTTCCTTCTCCCTTTCCAGCACCACACTGGCACTGTGATCATCTTCATCGGTCAGAGACAGAGTAAAGCCCCGATTATTTTCAGCCAATTTTAAAATGACAGCAATTTTCCTTTCAGCTGATTTACGCGACATCAACCTCTCAAATTCCTGATCAAAATTACGATAAAGTATCGTACGGGGATTTATCCGAGGCATCTCTTGAGGAAATAACTTATTATTCTCCACCCGGTTTATGCGAAATCCCTGCAACTTACCAGTCTCATCCAAAAAACAGACGCCATCTCCATTATTAAAAGACTTGATTCCGGCTACGGTAAGATAATTACCACGAATTTCCTTCACTGTCCCCATCTCCTCCCCTAAAGACTTGGGAGTATCAAAAGAAAAAATATCCTTATTCCTGTCAAAAAGAAAATAATTAGTAAAACCACGACTGAAACTCTTATCCAATTGAGGTTTGAACTCTAATTTCACTTTCCCCGATGAAGCACGGATATACTCTTTACGACGTTTGAAAACACTATCCAGCTTCTGGCGATAATAAGCTGTTACATTTTTAACGTAAGATACATCCTTCAAACGTCCCTCTATTTTCAGGGAAGAAGCTCCGGCATCCAGCAATTGCTCCAACTCTTCGCTCTGATTCAAATCTTTCAGAGACAATAAATGCTTATTCCTTACTATAGATTTACCGTCCGCATCTACCATATCAAAAGCAAGGCGACAGAACTGGGCACATTCTCCCCGATTAGCACTACGTCCGAAACAAGCCTGACTAACATAACATTGTCCACTATAGCTTACACACAAAGCACCATGTACAAATACCTCCAAAGGCACATCAGGACAAGCATGATGGATATTTCCTATTTCAACAAGAGAAAGTTCACGAGCCAATACCACCTGACGGAAACCTGCCTCAGCCAGGAATCTTACTTTTTGAGGAGTACGATTATCCATCTGTGTGCTGGCATGTAACGGTATAGGTGGCAGATTCAATTCCAACAATCCCATATCCTGCACGATCAAAGCATCCACTCCGGCACGGTATAAATCCCAAATCATTTTTTCCGTATCCTTCAGTTCCTCATCCTTCAGAATCGTATTCACCGTCACATAGATACGGACATTATACACATGAGCGTACCGCACCAACTCAGCGATATCCTCCAATGAATTCCCCGCAGCCGCACGTGCTCCGAAACGGGGAGCACCAATATAAATGGCATCAGCACCGTGATCAACAGCTGCAATACCGCACTCCAGATTTTTAGCAGGAGCTAATAATTCTATTTTTCGTTGTCTGATCATCGTATCTGATTTATATCAAACGGGGTTTCCTGATATACATAATAGTTCAACCAATTAGAAAACAACAAATTGGCATGTCCGCGCCAACGCACCACTGGGGCATTGTCCGGATTATCGTCCTTATAATAATTTACAGGCATTTCAATAGGCAACCCTTTCCCCAAATCACGCTTATATTCCGTATCAAGCGTATAAGGAGAATACTCCGAATGCCCGGTAATAAAGAATTCACGCCCATTACGAGCCATAGCCATATAAACCCCAGACTCATCAGACTCAGCTATTAAAGCCAACTCTTTTACTTTCAGAATATCCTCACGGTGTATTTCGGTATGACGGCTATGTGGTACAAAAAACTCATCATCAAAACCACGGAATATGGGCAATCCCTGTACATTGATATGATGACGGAAAATACCAAACATTTTTTGTTTCAGCGGATATTTGGGAACTCCATAGAAATGATAAAGCCCGGCTTGGGCCGCCCAACAAATATAAAGAGTTGAGGTAACATGAGTACGCGCCCAATCAAAAATAGTAGTAATCTCATCCCAATAATTCACATCCTCATACGGCATCTGCTCTACCGGAGCTCCCGTAATAATCATCCCGTCATATTTCTCGTCGCGCATCAAATCAAAGTCATGATAGAATGCTTTCATATGTTCTACCGGCGTATTTTTCGATGTATGGCTTTTCAACTTCATAAATGATATTTCCAACTGCAAGGGAGTGTTGGAAAGCAAACGTACCAAATCCGTTTCTGTCGTTATCTTCAACGGCATCAAATTCAATATCACGATTTTTAACGGACGAATATCCTGTGCACTGGCACGTGAATTGTCTATGACGAAGATATTTTCCTCCTTCAGCAATTCAATAGCAGGTAATTTATCGGGTAAATTTAACGGCATTTTCTTATCTGTTAATTAGTTGTAAGTGCAAAATTAAAAAAATCCCGCCAATTCTCCTTATTAAACGATCTTTTGAACTAAATTATTTCCTTTCCCTGATCGTTTTCGATCAACAAACCTTGATTATTTTTAGATTTTCACTCATACCTTCACAACTTCTGTCTTGATTCCACTTTTTCCCTTCTTTCATATTATTTATTAACTCACCTTTTTCTTAGAAAAAAGAGGACGAACTTATATCCATAATCAAAAAAGATTAATTATCTTTGAGCGCAAAAATAAAAAATATTCTTATTATTAACATGAAATATAATTAAGTTTCAAGTGGTTGACTCAAGAAACAACCTATATTTTTAAATTTTAATCTTTAAATTCAAAAAGTATGAGAACCTTTAAATCATTGATGATAAGCTTATGTATGGGTACAACCCTATGCATGTGCTTACCACAAACCACGACAGCACAAACCGTAAGTTCAGGAGATTCCTGGACATGGGACAAAGGAACCATTGTGATTGATACTCCTGAACGTCCGGCCGGCCAGAAAAGCGTATTAGGCTTAACCACCCCTAAAATGGAGGTAGTCCGCGTAGGATTTGTCGGATTGGGAATGCGAGGCCCCGGAGCCGTAGAGCGCTTCACTTATATTCCCGGTACACAAATTGTGGCCCTTTGTGATTATGAAGCATCCCGTGCAGAAAAATGTCAGGATATCCTAAAGAAAGCATCTATGCCGAAAGCTGCCATTTATTCCGGAGAAAAGGGATATGAAGAATTATGTAAACGTACAGACATAGATTTAGTTTATATCGCCGCAGACTGGTTGCATCATTTCCCGGTAGCAAAATGCGCATTGGAAAACGGTAAAAATGTAGCTATTGAAGTTCCCTCGGCCATGAACCTGCAAGAATGCTGGGACTTAATCAACCTGAGTGAAAAAACCCGCAAGCATTGCATGATTCTTGAGAACTGTTGCTATGACTGGTTTGAAATGAATACACTGAATATGGCACAACAAGGTGTATTTGGCGAAGTAATCCGTGCCCAAGGAGCCTACATTCACAATTTAAGCCCGTTCTGGGATCATTATTGGAAAAACGGCAAAGAAGACAAACTGGGATGGCGTTTGGATTATAACATGAAACACCGGGGTGATGTATATGCCACTCACGGCCTGGGTCCTGTAGCACAAGCATTGGATATCCATCGTGGTGACCGTATAACCACTTTAGTAGCTATGGACACCAAATCTGTTGTTGGTAAAGATTTAGTGGAGAAGAGAACCGGCGAAGAATGTAAAGAATTCCGTAACGGAGACCATACCACCACCCTGCTTCGCACAGCAAATGGAAAAGTTATTGAAATCCAACATAATGTAATGACTCCCCAACCTTACAACCGCCTGTACCAACTGACAGGAAGCAAAGGGTTTGCCAATAAATATCCCGTTGAAGGATATGCTTTGGATGCAGCACAACTGACCGCATCGGGTGTGCAACCCAAAGTAGACGATTTGAACTCTCACGGATTCTTACCCCAGGCAGAAATGGAAGCACTTGTTGAGAAATACCAGCATCCTATTTTAAAGAAATATGGTGAAATGGCAAAAGAAGTCGGCGGCCATGGCGGTATGGACTTCATCATGGACAGCCGTCTGGTATATTGCCTGCAAAACGGACTGCCTTTGGACATGGATGTATATGACCTGGCCGAATGGTGCTGTTTGGCTGAACTGGGAGCTATCTCTATGGATAACGGCTGTGCGGCAGTAGCCTTCCCGGACTTCACACGAGGTGAATGGAGCGTGACCAAAGGTTACAAACATGCATACGCTTCACCCGAAGACGAAAACGCAAGCATGGAAAAAGCAAAGGCTTTCACCGCGAAACTGAAAGAGCAGGGAGCGAAAGAATGGGCGAAAGAAGCCAAGAAAAAAAAGAAATAAATAGAAATAAACAAGAAAAAATGTGCCGGAAGTCACTCTGTCATAAAAGGCAGCCCAATTCTTCAGGCACATTTTTTTATGCCGTCCGAACAACAACCGTTTCCGGATTTTATCGAGAATCAAAAAAAGGGCATAACCGGCATTCTTATAATTTCCGGCCAAAGCACTTCGACAGTGTCAAATTCAATCCGACACGCCATTTTGTCAAAGAAGTATACAGAAAGGGTGAAAAGGAACTGGAACACGCAGACCCCACATACGGTTTCAAGACGTCTTCTTCCAAGCACACTCAGGAAGAGCGATTCGGCATGCTGATGGAATATCTAAGGGAATACACCTTCATCACCCGCTAGGAATACCCTGTTCTCTTATATCCTATGATAGATTTCATCGAAAGGAACCCTGCCCCGTTCTCCCCAAATGCCTTTGTTCCCATCCCGTATGCCGCAAGGTATAACCATATTGATGCCTGCCCCATGGGGCAGCTTCAATAGTTTCTTCATCCGCCTGCTGTCAAAACCTTCCAGCGGACAAGTGTCATAGCCTTCGTTTGCCATGGCAATCATAAAGGTTTGGGCAGCAAGGGCACAGGATTTATTTACCGTCACACGCATATCGCATTCCGAAACTTCCAGCATCATAGGGCGGAACAGGCTGATGGTTCTCGCCAATATCACCCTGAAAAGCCCTAGAAGCCCGAAGAACCTTGCATAAATGAAAGGCATCAGTTTACCATAATACAGCTTCCTGTCCCTAATACGTTTTTCCTGACGCTCTTTCGGACTATTGCGCCTGATATTTCCTTCTTCAAAGTCAAGCACAAATTTAGCACGCTTTTTATACAAATCCTGACGAGTAACAAAAACAACAATTTCCGAAGCCGTAGAAGCAGCCGACTGCCCTAAACAAGCTTCTGAAACTTTCGCCATCAGTCCGGGATTCGTTATTTGATAAAATTCCCACAATTGCATATTGGAACTATTGGGAGCCAGCGTAGCCAGTTCAAGACAATGTTTCACCTTTTCCGGGTCTATCGGTTTATTTTTATCATACCTCCGCACAGACCGGCGGAAGTTCAATACCTCTTCTAAATTCATTTCCTATTCATTTTTTATATTTTACTTACTGAACCGACAAGATAAGTTTTAGGGGCGATGTCAACTATAACATCCCCCCTACACTACTATATCTCAGCGGATATTAACATCCTACAGGTTGTTCTTATAGATATTCGCCATCACCTTCTGGTATTGATTCTCAATCTGCATATACGCCTGAAGATTCTTATAAATACTTTCCGTTTCCACAAAATATTCAATCAATGAAATTTGTCCTTTGGTCAATGCCTGCTTCAATAAATCCAGCGAACGGTACATCAAAGGGACATCATACGCATTCATGGCATCCTTCAACTGCTGCATCTCATTGAAGAGAGACATCAGAGAAGCTTCAACCTGATCTTTAGCATTTTCTTGCATCAATTGTGCGCTGATAGCCTGTGCCTTGGCTATCTTTACCTTTTTACGATTCTGAAACAAAGGCAAGGAGCCCCCTACCACAAAACCATTCATCGAAACCGCATCATCCGTGTTACGGCGAAAACCGGCTTCCAGTTTCGGCAACCATCCTTGACGGTCTACCGAAACCTGCTTCTCGGCGGCACGGGCAGTGGCGACGGCGGCCTGCAAGTCAAGGTCTGATGCCATCACTTCATCCCGCATGACATTGTAATCATTGATTTCCTGTATGGCAGGGTATGTGGTTTCAGCAAATTCTAAAGGCATGTTGCCGTTCATGGCAAGCAGAGATTGCAAGGCAGTGCGGTGGGCTGCGCTGTTTTGGGCAACTTCCGTCTGCACGTTCATACGCTCCATCTTGATTTTGTTGACTTCCAGTATATTCGCATCACCGGCAGTCAGACGTTTCTCGTAAAGTGCCTGTAATTCATCCGCATTTTTCATACGGATATCCATCAATGTCTTTTCCTGATTCAACAGAATAAGGTCCAGACAGAGATTCTTCGCATTCAGCAGAATATCCCGGCGGGCAGCCTGTTGTTGCTTGTCCACCGCTTCGTTCTGCAAAGTAGCCTGCCGGTTGCGGGCAATATACTGAGTAGGAAAATCAAAACCTTGCGAAGCAACGAATTCCGTACCGTGACCACCTTCGGCACCATTACTGTAAAAAGAGCTGTAGCTCACCGTAGGATCAGGCAAGTTGTTGTTTGTCCGGTTTTCCATCTTGGTCGCATCGGCGGCATGTTTCTGTGCCTTGAGCTCTTTATTGTTCTGCTCGATGCTTTTCAAAATGTGCTCAATACTCTGGGCCTGCATCAGCAAGGGAGAGCAGAGGGCTATTATAACTAAGATTCGTTTCATATTATTTCTATTATTTCTTCTTTCGGTTCATCAGTTCATAAACAATCGGAATAATGAAAGCGTTCAGGAAAGTCGATGTCAAAAGACCTCCAAGAATAACTTTCGCCATCGGGCTTTGTATTTCATTACCCGGCAAATCGCCACGGAATGCCAAAGGTATCAAAGCCAGCGCGGAAGACAACGCAGTCATCAGGATAGGGTTCAAACGGTCTAACGAACCGTGAAGAATGCTTTCTTTCAAATCCATACCTTCTTCGCGCAACATATTGTAATGACTTATCAACAACATACCATTACGGGTAGCAATGCCAAACAACGAGATAAAGCCGATAATAGCCGGAATGCTTATCTCACCCGTTGTTATCATCAATGCAAATACCCCACCAATCAACGCCAAAGGCAAATTCAACAAAATGACTCCACTTTGGGCTGCATTCTTAAACTGGGTATAAAGCAACAGGAAGATAACCACGATACTCATAAACGAAGTGAGCATCAGCGTACGGCTGGCCGCCTGCTCGCTTTCAAACTGACCGCCATATTCCACATGATATCCTTCGGGAAGCTTGATTTGCGCATCAATCCGTTCCTGTATATCATTCACCACGCTGCGCAAATCACGACCGCTGGTATTGGCCGAAATCACAATCTTACGCTTCACGTTCTCACGGCTGATGGTATTCGGTCCCATGGCAGAAACCACATCGGCTACATAGTTGACAGGGATTTTCTGACCGTCACCGGTATCAATCATCAGGTTGCGCACCTTCTCCATCTCATCACGCACCTCATCCTTGGTACGGACAATAAGATTAAACGCTTTGCCTTCTTCATATACCTGTGAAACAACTTCACCCGCCATGTTCACTGATACAAACTCGGCAAACTCCGGTAAAGAAATACCGAATTTGGCAAGCATCTCGCGTTTGGGAACAATCTTGAGCTGCGGACGTTCGATTTGTTGTTCCACATTCAAGTCGGCAATACCCTCCACACTGCTGATGGCATCCTTTATCTGATTACCGATGGCAAACATCTTGTTCAAATCATTACCAAACAGTTTGATGGCAATGTTGGCCTTGGTACCCGAAAGCATGGCATCGATACGGTGGCTGATAGGTTGGCCTATTTCGATATTCGCACCGGTAATGGTAGATAACTTGGCACGCACATCGGCTACCAGTTCCTGGCGGGAACGGTCTTTCAATTCAAACGGGGCCTCAATTTCACTCACGTTAACCCCTAATGCATGCTCATCCAGTTCGGCACGTCCCGTTTTACGGGCTACAGTCTGTATTTCGGGAATAGACATCAGCAACTCTTCTGCACGGTGTCCCATTTTATCCGATTCTGCCAAAGAAATTCCCGGCAATGAACTGATATTAATGGTGAACGAACCTTCATTGAAAGATGGCAGGAAACTGCGTCCTAATGTAAAAAACATAACCAATGCCACCGCAAACAGTCCACCCGTAAAACCCAATACTGCGGATTTATGATTCAAGGACCATAACAAGGCATTGCGGTAATGCTTTTTCATCCATACGGCCACAAATGCCTCTTTGGGCAATCCTTTGCTTTTATTATTACCTAACAGATAGCTGCACAGTACCGGAGTCAGTGTCAAAGCCACTACCGTAGAAGCAAACAACGCCACAATAAAGGCAATGCCCAACGGAACCAGCATACGCCCTTCCATTCCTGTCAGGAAAAACAAAGGAACAAAGCTGACTACAATAATCAAGGTAGAGTTCAAGATAGGCATACGCACTTCCTTCGAAGCATTGAACACGACTTCAATCACGCTCTTACGTTCCCCTTCGGGCAACAAGCGATTCTCACGCAAGTGCTTCCATACATTTTCCACATCCACAATGGCATCATCCACCAACGAACCAATGGCAATGGCCATACCACCCAAACTCATGGTATTGATGGTGAGTCCCATATAGTGAAGAGTCAATATAGAAACAATCAATGACAACGGAAGGGTTACCAATGAAATAACCGTGGTACGTACATTGGCAAGGAACAGGAAGAGAACAATCACCACAAAAACAGCACCTTCATACAACGAATCCTTCACATTACCGATAGAGCTTTCAATAAAACGGCTCTGACGGAAAATATCTGTAGAAACGTGTACATCAGCCGGAAGATTCTTCTGCAAATCCTTCAATGCGGCTTCCAACTGCTCTGTCAGTTCAATAGTCCCGGTCTTGGGTTGTTTGGTAACGGTCAGCAGTACGGCAGGTTTTCCTCTCTCCGAAGCAGTACCCAGTTTGGGTTCCTGCGAACCAATCTTCACATCGGCAATATCCTCCAATGTAACGGGCACCCCTTCCACCGTCTTGATGACGGAACGTGACAACTGATCCACATCATGACTGGAAAGCACCCCGCGAACAATATATTCGTTTCCATATTCATAAATCACTCCGCCATTGGCATTCTGATTCATGTTACGGGTAACGTTCATCACCTCTGCCAACGTAACATTGTAATGTTTCATGCGGGCAGGGTCAAGCAACACCTGATATTCCTTGATATCACCTCCCAGCACGGCAACCTGTGCCACACCTCCCGTAGAGAGCAGGCGCGGACGGATAGTCCAGTCTGCCAGTGTACGGAGATCGAGCATGGAAGTAGTATCCGAAGTCAGACCGATAATCAGCAACTCACCTAAAATAGAAGACTGAGGTCCCATGGTAGGTTTACCTACATTCTCGGGCAGCTCCTCGCTGACCAAGGACAATTTCTCACTGACAATCTGACGGGCCAGATAGATATCGGTATCCCATTCAAATTCCACCCACACAACGGAAAAGCCATTGGTGGAAGATGAACGCACCCGGCGCACATGGGTCGCACCGTTCACGGCAGTTTCTACAGGAAAGGTTACCAATTGTTCCACCTCTTCGGCGGCCATACCATTCGCTTCGGTCATAATCACTACAGTCGGCGCATTCAAATCGGGGAACACATCGACTTCCGTATGAAAAGCCGTGTAAGTACCGCCGATAAGCAGCAAAACCGACGCCACCAGAACCAATATACGGTTCTGAAGGGAAAAATGTATAATCTTATTTAGCATAGGACGGCTGATTAATGTTCATGACTATGAGCCGGAATCGCATTGCTAGCCGACGCTAATTTCACCTGATAAGCTCCCTTTGTTACCACACGGTCACCGGCTTTCAAACCGGTCAGAATCTGCACTTTCTTTCCGTTGCTCGCTCCCAAAGTTACCTCCTGTTTCTTATATCCTTCCTCATCCAGTTGCAGATAAACAAAGTACAAACCTTGTTCTTCGGTCAGTGCCGTAACAGGCAAGGCCAGCACATCGGGCATTTCCGACGAGAGCAGATACACCTCCACATACGAACCGGGAATCACATCTCCCCGATTATCAAATTCGAAAGTTACAGGCACATAAAAAGAAGTACCACCGGATGCTTTACCATAAGAAAGCAGACGCCCTTTCAACTCACCCAGCTCATATACCTTATTATCGTATGGAGTCTTGAAGTTTGCCGACTGGATGCTATGCAGATAACCATAATATTTCTCGGAAACATCTGCACGAAGGAACAGACGACGGTTCTGAGTGATACTCACCAAAGGCTGGCCTACCGACACATAGTCACCTTCCTGCACCAGACAATTCTTGATATAACCACCTAAAGGAGCTGTGACGGACACACCTGTCTTGGTCTGGTTCTTTGAAATAGCCTCGTATGCCAATAATGCATTTTCATAACTCTCCTTAATGGCATTGAAATCTTTCTGCGATATTATCTGACTTTTTACCAACTTGGCGGCACGTTCATATTCTTTTTTGGCGGTTTCATATGCGATACGGGTACGTTTTACAGGGTCTCCGTCCGGCATATTCTCAGCAGAGATATTCAGAATGGGAGCCCCCTTGCTCACACTCATACCGTCCGTTACCGGATGGCGGAAAGAAACCACACCGGCTACATTGGCGACTACTACGCTTTCATCGCCTTGTGCTGCCTGCACCTGACCGCTGGTCGTTATCACCTGACGGAATGATTCAGGCCGGATTATTTCCGATTCTACCCCGGCTGCTTTTGCTTTTTCTGGAGCCAGAATTATCTCATCGGAATGTCCGGCTGCAGAAGCTTCCGCTTCATGATTATGCCCTTCGTGACCTTCATTCTCATGGTCGTGGTTTTCTTTTTCATGGTCATGCCCTTCGTGATTATGGTCATGCCCTTCGTGGTCGTGATTATGTGCTTCCTCCGTTCCATGATCGTGTCCTTCGTGATCATGACCCGATTTACTGTTGCAAGAGCCTAAGAGGAACAAGCCTAAGACTCCCATAAAGATAAGTTTCTTCATGATGATATTATTTGTTCTTACTTTTTACTAAATGCAAAATTAGTGTAAAGAAAATGCAACAAAGTTGCGGATAAAAAGATAAACTTTCTATCTGTTAAGCAAGAACATCGCAAGGAGGAGCACGCAACCCCTTTACGTGGGGAAGACACGTAGAATGCAGTTTTTCTAAATAGTAATTATAAGGTAATGTGTTGTGTTCTGTCAACCGCAATGAAAGCGCCAATACATCCGTCACCGTATATAACAGCAAACAAAACGAATAATCAGGAGAAACACTGTCTTGGGCCCGATCCGGAGTTACACTTTTAAACTTGGTCACACATCCGGCATTACATGTATGATTCTCATCAGAACTATTATTATGCTGCTGATGCTGCACGGAACATTGACAGCCGCACAAAGTCATATCATGCTGCAAACAAAGAATTTCCCGGTGATGATGATGAGGCAGAACAGATGCTGTCAACATGATAATGCTGACCAACATCAATACCCATGCTATGTATCGTCTCCGTTTCATCGGGCACAAAAATAGGTGTTTATCATGTAAATTCCAAAAAGAAAGCATGGTAAATGCCGAATTCTCAGCAATTACCATGCTTTCTTATTATCTTTTACATACAAAGCTTACCAAATAGAAACACGTTTTTCAGGAGCCAAATACATAGGATCCCCCTCTTTAATGCCAAAAGCATCATACCATGCACCTATTTGAGGGAGTGCTCCGTTCACACGCCATCTGCCCAATGAATGTGGATCAGACTTGGTTTGCAAACGAATCTGCTCGTCGCGGATATTGCCAGCCCACACTCCGGCGTATGACAAGAAGAAGCGCTGTTCCGGAGTAAATCCGTCTTTTACCAGCAGGGGAGCATCTTTTGTCGCATTCTTGAACGCCTGGAAAGAAACCTGCAAACCACCATGATCGGCTATATTCTCACCTAAAGTCAAAGAACCGTTGGCATTGAGTCCCGGCAAAACCTGGATGCTATCAAAGAAATTCACCATTACCTGAGCACGTTCTTCAAAACGTTTGGCATCTTCGGCTGTCCACCAATCTTTCAAATTACCATCCTTATCAAACTGACGTCCCTGATCATCGAATCCATGAGTCATTTCATGACCGATAACCACGCCAATAGCTCCATAATTAAATGCATCATCAGCATTCATATCAAAAAACGGATATTGAAGAATACCCGCCGGAAAACAAATCTCATTCGTGGTCGGATTATAATATGCATTGACAGTCTGCGGAGTCATTCCCCATTCATCTCTGTCAACCGGCTTTCCTGCCTTGGATAACATATAATCCAGTTCGAATTCTGTAGCACGCTTCACATTGGCCCAATAAGAATCTTTTTCAATATTCAAACCGGTATAATCCCTCCACTTATCAGGATAGCCAACCTTTACATAAAAAGAATTCAACTTCTCAATAGCTTTAATCTTTGTGCTGTCACCCATCCATTCCAAATTCCGAATACGTTCTCCCAATGCGGTCTGCAGATTCTTTACCAACTGCACCATACGTTCTTTTGCGGCTGCCGGAAAATATTTCTCCACATACATCTGACCTACCGCTTCACCCAGTACTCCATTTACAGTACTTACAGCACGCTTCCAACGAGGTTGGTTAGTCTGTTTTCCGGATAGTGTTTTTCCATAAAAATCAAAATTTTGTGCCACCAAATCATCACTCAAGTAACCGGCAGCCCTGTCTATCAGACTCCATTGCATATAAGCGATCTGATTTTCAACCGGCAAGCTATTGATAATTTTCTCAACCTCTTTAATCGGATCCACTTGAGAAACACTCAGTTCAGTCACCCCTTTCACGCCTATACCATTCAAGAAAGCATCCCAGTCAATGCCCGGAATCTCTTTCTTTAATTCATCCAAAGACATTTTATGATAATTGGCCGCAGGGTTACGCTGTTCCACCGCACTGAAAGAAGCTTTTGCAATACGGGTTTCGATATCCATTACAGCCTCCATTTTCTTTTTAGCGGCAGCCTCATCAAAACCAGCCAATTGGAACATCTTTACAATATGTTCCTTATACTTATTACGGATATTGACAGTCACATCATCATTGTCCAGATAATATTCTTTTTCACCCAGACTGATACCCCCTTGATACAATTGAAACAAATTGCTCTTGCTGTCCATGATATCGGCACCCACATAGAAACTGAAATAAGGGAATACACCGCTATGAGCCAGTTCCGCCATCAAAGGAACTATTTCCGATTTATCCTTCACTGAAGCAATCTTTTCCAAATCAGCTTGAATAGGAGTTACTCCATCCGCATTCAGTTTCACACTATCCATAGCCAATTTATAGATATCCCCTATTTTCTGACCTATTGTACCTTGCGCATTCTGCCCGGCAGCAATTTCCACAATCAATCCTTTCAGTTGTTCCCGATTATTTTCAGCAAGCATATCGAATGAGCCAAAACGGGAATATTCATTGGTCAGAGGGTGTTTCTTCATCCATCCGCCACAAGCATACTGATAAAAATCAGCTCCTTGAACAGCCGTAGTGTCCAAATTTGTCAAGTCTATACCCGAAGTCATGACGGCTTCCTTTTTACTGTCACATCCGGCAGCTACTGCCAGAGCCAATACAGCCATTGGTAAATAATGTTTTGCTTTCATTTGTTCTATATATATGATACATACTTTAACTTCCCTGCATCTCTTCTAATTCCATAGAAACGGTTTCCCATTCTTCTACCGTCTGATCCAAGTCCTTTTTCAGTTTCTGATGCTTTTCATACAAAGCCATATCCGATGCACCTTCGGGAGTAGCCATATCAGCTTCCACCTCGCCAATCTCAGTTTCCAGCTTTTCTATTTTCTGTTCACAATCCGCAATTCGTTTCTCCAATTTGCGAATTTTCTTATTCAATTCCTTTTGCGCCTCATAAGATAATTTGTTCTCACTAACCGTTTCGAGTTCTTCCTTTTTAGTGGCAGACATAGTAGGAGAAGCCGAAAGCTGCAACTCATTCAGACTCTCTATTTTCTTTTTCTGTAAAAAATCATAAATGCCGCCAATGTGTTCTTTTACTACTCCACCTCCGAATTCATAAACTTTGGTCACCAGTCCATCCAAGAACTCACGGTCATGAGAAACAACAATCACCGTTCCATCAAATTCCTTGATAGCTTCTTTCAATACATCCTTTGAACGCATATCCAGATGATTGGTAGGTTCGTCCAAAATAAGGAAATTCACCGGTTCTAACAAAAGTTTTATCATGGCAAGACGACTCCGCTCCCCACCCGACAGTACCTTTACTTTTTTATCAGAAGCCTCACCTCCAAACATGAATGCTCCCAGAATATCACGAATCTTCAAACGAATATCCCCTTTTGCCACATAATCAATCGTATCAAAGACACTCAGATTTTCATCCAACATCTGAGCCTGATTCTGAGCAAAATAACCAATCTGTACGTTGTGCCCGATGGTCAGTTTACCTTCGTATGGGATTTCGTCCATTATACATTTCACCAAAGTGGACTTACCTTCCCCATTCTTTCCGACAAAAGCTACCTTCTCACCTCGATTAATAGTCAAAGTCACATCGTGAAAAACGATATGACTGCCATATGCTTTCTTCACCCCGTCACAAATGACCGGATAATTGCCGGAACGCATGGCAGGCGGAAACTTCAACCGCAAGGCTGAATTATCTTCATCATCAATTTCAATAGGAACTATTTTTTCCAATTGCTTGATACGGCTCTGCACCTGTACAGCCTTGGTAGCCTTATAACGGAAACGCTCTATGAAATCTTCTGTATCCTGAATTTGCTTCTGCTGGTTCTCGTATGCACGCAATTGCTGCTCACGACGTTCTTTGCGCAATACCACAAACTCATCGTAAGCCACTTTATAATCATAGATATGCCCGCAAGATATTTCAATCGTACGATTGGTCACATTATTAATAAATGCACGGTCGTGGCTCACCAATACAACGGCTCCCGCACTTGTCTTCAAAAAGTTTTCCAACCATTGAATGCTTTCTATATCCAGATGATTGGTAGGCTCGTCCAACAGCAACACATCGGGCCGTCGCAACAGCAACTTGGCCAACTCTATACGCATACGCCATCCACCACTGAACTCAGATGTAGGACGGTTAAAATCCTCCCGGCTAAATCCCAACCCCATCAATGTACGTTCTATCTCAGCTGTATAATTGGTACCTCCCATCATCAAAAAGCGTTCATTGTCATGGGTGAATTTCTCAATCAGTTTACGATAGTTTTCTGAATCATAATCTGTTCTATCCGCCAACTCCTGATTCATTCTCTCAATACTAGCCTGCAACTCAAAGATATGTTCAAAAGCCATCTCCGCCTCTTCCATCACAGTATGTTTATCACTCAGAATCATGACTTGAGGCAGATAGCCTATCGTCACATCACGCGGAACAGAAACACTACCTGAAGTAGGCGCCTGTATTCCTGCCAATATCTTAAGCATAGTAGACTTACCGGCCCCATTCTTCCCGACCAGCGCAATACGATCTCTCTTATTGATAACGTATGACACATCCTCAAACAGAGGCGTTACTCCAAACTCTACTTTCAAATTATCTACTGAAACCATTCGTTTTTATCCTTTTGCAAAAGTGGCAACAAATATACGGTTTTATATGTAAAAAAGACAAAATACAAGTAAATAAAAAAAGTCCTCATCCTTAACAAATAGGACAAAAGTATTAAAACGTGTTAGAAAACATATTTTTTTAGTTGTTTTATTTGCAAAATTCACTAAAACACGTACCTTTGCAACGTGTTTTTCATAGTATTAGATTTAAGGTTAACAAAGGTTGGAGCAAGGCGTTGCTCCTTTTTTTATGTCTACATTTTCCTCATACTTAAATATTGACTTAGCTCAACCAAGCAAAATTTATCTGTAATACAAAAAATGACTGCTTCATTCTCATGAAGCAGCCACCAACAAAATACACGATGTAACACAACTATGTTTTATACATATCAGTTATTTAATATCGATTCCACAAGGATTGAGTCCCGGACCACCACCACCTGTATATCCCCTACTTTCTCCTGTGTCCCATGGAGAAATCCAAAAAGCATATAAATCTCCACAAGTAACATAAAACTTCACTTTAACTATCTTGCCTGAAAGAGCAGCAAGTTTTTTACCTGATTTCCAAGTTACCAATTGTTTAGTACTGTTCAAATCATTCATTTCCTTACAATCCTCTCTGGAAAATCCCGTAATCACATTACCATTTTCATCCATTATCTCCACCTGCAAATCCTTTGCTTGTGCATTCACAAAAAAATGATTACCATCAAACTTTATTTTCTCGGTAACAAGTACCCCTTCTGTGTCTGTATGCATGGAAACGAACCCATCACGACGTAAAGTTGCCAACCCAGTAGAAGTAAATCCATCCCACATCACTTTATTCTTCATTCTTCCACTAGAATACAAATACAAAGAATCACCAACAATGAGAGGTACGCCAATAATAGACTGCATATTTCCCCAGTTCCATGCCCCTTCCGTTTCATTTACTCCCATAACAGGTTCATAACTGGGACGATAAAAATGAAAACCATCCCGACTATATCCCATCCCTATTTCATTTCTTTTCTGAATACCTAACTTACCACAGAGATCATTCTCTGGTCCTTTCCACATAGCATAGAACCCTAGCATAACACTTTCATAAGGCATAGCATCAAAATTATAAATGGCTGGACGCACATCAGGAAATTCAGGATGTGGCAGTTCCTTATCGGAAGGAGTAAACCACAAAACTATATTTTTATCCTTTATTCCTTTAGCCAATGAATGCGCCACGCTAACTGCCATCTCTGGATCTTCATTTTCCAAATAGCCTCTAGAGCGTCCGTCTGCTTTACTCCCCTGCCGTAGACTAATAGCCCATTTTTGAGTAAACGGATTATAGAAAGCAGTGGTACGATCCCCCACCGGTCCTGATTGCGCAACTCCTTCCGACCAATGAATACCATCTTTTGAATATTTTAAAATTATTTTCCATCCTCCACTATGTTTTTCCACATTGAAGAATTTGAAACGTTTTTCTGGTTCTGGACACATTTTATCGAGCCAAACTGTAGCCGCATCCCGATCACAAGTATCTACAATATTCGTACCCGGCACTATATCCATATTCACTTTTTCCCAATGCTTCCCATCTTTTGACTCCGCATAACAAGTATAAAAGCTTTGACGATGTTTGTGCATAGATCCGGCACCAGCCAAATACCACATTTTAAATTTTTGTTCGCTTTCATCATACCATATTCCATCACTGAAAGGAGCAGCATAAGGAGCACGTTCAAAAGTGTATTCCCACTCCTTATCCGGAGCAAGTACCGGATTATTCTCATAGAACATAGCCTTATGGGAAACACGCTCCATATCTGTTTCTGCAATTAAAAAATCATCAACGAATAATTGGCGTCCTAGATTTACAGAAATAACAGTCGGTTTGTTTGAAATATAAGGTAAAGACATTTCGCAACGTACTCCATCATCAATCATACTAGGAGGCCATTGCTCGGGCAGCACAATGCCATTATGCAATGTTCTACCCTTCTCTTTCACCGTTTTATCATTGGAAGATGACACACAGCCGGCAAAGCAAGCTGCACATATAATATAATAAAATACTTTCATAATTATTCTATTTTTAATTACCATCCTGGATTATTTTTAGTGATATATGGATTACCCTCTACTTCATCAATTGGCAATGGAACCCATTCATTCTTATTTTCCTTAAACCCCATATATTGAGCCCTGCTAAACCTTTTAAACAAAGGATCAGTATTTTCCAATTCGCGAAAACGCTCTACTACTTTACCCCAACGAAGCAAGTCAAAGAATCGGAAGCCTTCATAGGTAAGTTCTAGAATACGTTCATCTTCAATAGTTCTCATATTAGCTTCTGTTACATGAGGTACTCCTACCCTATCGCGTACTTTGTTTATTGCTTCTAACGGGGTTATGTTTGCAGTGGCTTTCCCTCCCATTACTACAGCTTCAGCATACATCAGCAAAACATCCGAATAACGAATCATTCTCCAGTTTACTCCTTGTGCACGTCCATTAAAAAAATGCCCACCAGCATCATCTGTCGGAGGTAAGGTCCAATCCAACCATTTCCTACTACACATTTTATATCCCATTGCCAACTCATATTGTTCACCAAATGTTCCTTCCTTTGAACCCATTTCTGCTTCCCAATCCTTCCCTTCAAGAAAAGTAACCTTCATACCTTTCGGACGTATAATCTCCGATACATTATCATTAAAAACAAACGAACCAAACATACGTGGATCAGTTTCTCCTGTCACTGTTTTTGACGCTACAAATTTATCATATAACCAATTGTGCATAACCTGTGCAGAACTATTCGAATTTCTACTTCTATTCATTATACACATTTTACACCGGACATCATTGAACAACCCACTGTCCACAAATCCTGGGTTAAATCCTGTATTCAACACTCCGACAAATTGTACTTCAAAAATAGATTCATCATTATTTTCATGTGCCACATCAAAGTTCCATGAATAGTCATCTACCAATCTGTAGTTTCCACAATTACCATTAATGATTTCTGCAAAAGCCGCAGCAGCCTCATTATAATAAGTTGTTTGTGAAGTTCCATATTTGGGTTCAATACCGGATCTATAAAGATATGACTTACCCAAAAGTGCATAAGCAGAAGCTTTCGTCACACGTCCTTTATTTTTAGCATCCCAAAAATTCTTGTCAGGAAGTAAATCTTTAGCTTTGATCAGATCATCTATAATAAAATCCCAAGCCTCTTCAGGTGTTGCCTGAGGCTTATATTCATTAGGAGCCTTAGGCAATTCTTTAATCAAAGGAATATTCCTATAATTGATGAATAAAAAGAAATGTGTAAATGCACGAAGAAAATAAGCCTCCCCCAAATATGCATCCTGTAATTCTTTATTGCTGAATTCTATTTCAGTAAGACTTTCAATCATTTGGTTAGCTTGGGAAGCAGCTGTATACATTAACTGAAAAGGTTGAACCAATGAATAATAAGAAGGGGTAAACTCTTCATTATAAGCACCTGGTACTCCATAATCAGCTACCGAACACCCCTCATCACTACGAGTCAACATCAAACCAAATCCACAAGCTCCCAAATTACGAGGAGTCGAAATATACCCATAGATACCAAGAATTCCCTTATTACAATTTTCTAGTGTAGTATAAAATGAATTAACGTCTGATTGATTAGGATTCACCGCCAAATCATTAAAAATATCTTCACATGAGCCCATCATTCCAATAGTTACAAAACTGATAATGATAACTATAATTTTACGCAACATTATTTTCATACTTATTCTGTTTTTAGAAAGTTAAATTGACACCAAGATTATATACTCTAGAATTCATTGTTGCTTCATGAGGACTTTCCTGTGCTTGCCAGAAACCATCCACACCTCTGTCAAACAACACGTTTGAACTAACTTCGGGATCATACAAGGGATATTTTGTGATAGTGAATAAATTTTGTACCCCCGCATATATTCTAAATGATTCTATATGGAATTTTTGCAATAATTTCTTATTAAAGGAATAACCGATTTGTAGATTCTTGCATCTGAAATAAGAACCATCCTCCACATAGAATGTACTTGGAAGCGAGTTTATGCCAGAACTGTTTTTACTATTCAGTTTAGGAGCTTCTGCATTAGGATTTTGCGGAGTCCATGAATTATAGAAAGCATCCTTTAGGGTAGCACTATTAGCTCCTCCAAAATACCAATCATATTTCATTAAAGCAAAAATATCGTTACCTTGCGTTCCTTGGAAAAAAGCAGTCAAATCCCAATTCTTATAACCTACATTTATATTTAAACCATAAGTAAAATCCGGATGAGGATTACCAATATCCGTTTTATCATTCTCATCAATCTTCCCATCCGGTTTTCCTGTCAATACACCATTCACACTACCATTATTATCCTGAAAAATAAAATTACCATCATTATCAAAACCTTCCACCACATATCCCCAAAAGGTACCAATAGGCAAGCCCGGTTTAGTAATAGTAGGACGGTCATTAAAAGAACCACTCATCATCACCTCTGCCTTAATGGGTTGTACTCCCTCACCCAAACTCTTTACTTTATTTCTTAATGCCGAAATATTGGCAGTAACATCCAAACTCCAATCCTTCCAATTATTACGATAACCTACCGTAAATTCAAAACCTTTATTTTCAACAGATGCAGAATTAAAGACTGGCAAATCCCCCCCATTAGTCATAATGGTTTGCCCTGACGATGCTAATGGAAGTAATGGAGCAAGTAAGTCATTATTATCTTTCCAAAAATATTCAGCTGTAAAAGAAATTTTATTATTCAGAAAAGCCATTTCCAATGCTACGTTTTTAGATATTGATTTTTCCCAAGTCAAATTTTCCTGAGCAAATTTGGTTACATAACCATTCATCACACTACTTTGACCAATCTGATTTTCACCGAATACAGAAGGTATTGGACCATAAGCCGTAGAAAGGAAAGAATATGAATCTATAAAATTAGCTCCTAATTCACCATAACTAGCTCTAATCTTCATTTTACTTATCCATTCTATATTAAAAAAATTCTCTTCATGTATATTCCAACCCACTGAAACCGAAGGAAAGTAACCGACCCTATTTCCTTTAGCAAATTTGGAAGATTTATCACTACGAATACTTGCAGAAACAAGATAACGCTCCTTATAGTCATAGTTCAAGCGAGCAAAAAAGGAGAGTAAAGCTGAATTGTATTCTTCACTTGTTATATCTCCTTTCCCATTAAAAATAGTAATATTAGGACCACCCAAATCTGTAGAACCAGAACCAATCCCCATAGTTCTATAGTATTCTCTCATCCAACTTGTACCTACCATTGCGTCAATAGTATGACCAGCAAACATATTCTTATAAGTCAAAATGTTATCAATTGTATAACTAAATCGCTGTCCACGACTTTCAGATAGTGAATTAATCGTTCTGCTATAATCAGGATCTGCATTACCATTCTCATCCCAATTGGAGTCAAAAGCAATGGACCGAGATATATTATTTGTTGATATATAGTCACCTCCAAGTAGTAGCTTATAATCCAATCCTTTATATAAATTCAGTCCTATATTCAAACTACCAGTAACATTAACTGTTTTATTTCTTCGAACAGTATTGGAATAAGATGCAAACGGATTAGTAACTTTTCCTTCATTTACATAATAATCTTTACCTGCAGATACATACCTTCCCTCTACATCAGTCATTGGAACAGTAGGAATCCCCATCACCATCCTTACTTGAGGCTCCTTATTTGTAAAAGCAGCAGAAAGAGTTTCACTAACAGTCAAACGTCCTTTCTTAAACGTTCCATTGACACGTGCATTATATTTCTTAAAACCAGAAAATTCCATAATACCTTGCTGATCAAAATACCCCAAACTTGTATTAAAAGTTGAATATTCACCACCACCAGAAATTGAAGCATTCAAATTATACATAGGAGCATTTCTTAGATATGCATCTTGCCAGTCAGTATTAATATCAGGATTAGTAGGATGAATATTTTCTGGAGCTTGAGTCTGGTTTGTTGAATTTGCAACAATTTGCTTAGTATATTCGCGATGCTCATTTGCATCTAGAAAATCAAGATATTTAGAAGGAGTCTGCAAAGAATAGTTTGCAGAAATTTCAACTTTTGCTTTACCTTTTTGACCATGCTTGGTAGTTATCAGCACAACCCCATTTGCAGCGCGAGAGCCATAAATGGCAGCCGCCGAACCATCCTTCAGGATTTCTATTGATTCAATATCTGAAGGATTCAACGAATTTAGCCCATTATTAGAAAATGCACCATCAATAACATATAAAGGTTCAGTAGCACCAAATGTACCTGCTCCCCGAACAAGTATCTTGATATCTGCCCCAGCTTCTCCCCCCTTTTGCAATATTTCTACTCCTGGAGCCCTCCCCTGCAAAGCAGCTGCAACAGAATGCCCCATCTGTTTACTCAGTTCTTTTGCAGGCACTGTCGCCACGGATGCTGTCAAACTAGATTTTTTTTGAGTTCCATAACCAACCACCACCACTTCATCTAATTGTTCCAAATCCTCTTTCAGAGTTATATTCACATTCTTTTCCCCTTCCAAATTAACAGCAAGAGTCTTATAACCGATAAAACTAATAATAAGAGTTGCATTCGCAGGAGCTTTAAGTAAAAACTTACCATCCATATCAGTAATAGTACCATTAGTAGTCCCCTTTTCCATCACATTAACTCCTACGATAGGTTCTCCCATAACATCCATCACAAGCCCTGAAATATCTTGTAATTTTTTCTCGTTCAACATGGACTGTTCTACTTCCTTCTTCCGAATAATGATATTTTTATCTTTTATCTCATAAGAAACATTTTGTCCTTCCAAGATTTGCTCAATAACTTCTTGCAGTTGCTCAGCGTCTATATCAACAATCTTTTTCGTATCTAAATCCCCAGCTATATACACAAATGAATATCCACTTTTTTCTTTTAGCTCAGTCATAGCTTTTTTCACCGATACTTTATTCATTTTCAATGGTATATTCTGTGAGAAGATATTCAAATTAAGGCAAAGCAAAGCCCCGACCAATAATATGGCCTTTCTCTTGTTTTTCATAAATTAGTAATTTATTAATTAAAAAATTAAATGAACTTAGCTTTTAAAGAGAAAAATCATTAACTTTGCATTCTCTAAAAGCGCACTCACAATCGTAAGTCGAAAAAGAGATTTCATCAAGGTGGGAAAATCCCTATATCTTCCCACCTTTTCTTTTTCATCCCTTTCGTACCCCTATTACAGTATTACAGCTCTAATTCTATTCATACTTTTAATTTTAAGGTTAAACAATTTTAATCCACTCCCTACTTAATATAAAGTTATATTGTGTCCTTCAATAATATAATGAATCTTACGGGTCGCAGATAATGCTTCCAAAACTTCCTGAATATTTTGCTCACGATGAACGAAATTTCCATAGAACCTGAAAGTATTCAAAGTATCACTAGCTATTTGTATTTTCACATTATAACTACGTTCTAACTCCTTCACAACATCCGGCAACAATTCCTCATCAAAAAATAAATATCCATTAGTCCATTGTAATGCATTGGAAACAGTAGAATACTCCACATGCATTCTGCCATTCTTTTTATTCAAAACCACCCTTTCATTGGGTAACAAAAAAGCTTCTTTTTCTTTTTTCAATAAATTATTCAATGCCACTTTTCCTTCGGACAAAGAAACAATGGCTTCTGCATCATCCGGATAATCCCGAAAATTAAATTTCGTTCCCAATACCTTTACCAGCAAACTATTCGTTTTCACAAGAAATGGAACTTCTTCATTTCGTTTAACTTCAAAATACCCTTCTCCTATCAATTCTATTTTTCTATTCCCTACTCCGAATCCTTGTGAATATGTTATACGCGATCCGGCATTCAACCACACTAATGTCCCATCCGGCAAGGTCAATTTTGTTCTGGAACCAAGAGGAGCCTCCACAATGATATCCGAAAATACCTCTTTTATACTTATTCCACCCCTCCAATAAGAAAAATAAGAAACTGAGAACAATACAACAATAACAGCTGCATAACGCCAAAATTTAGACAAACAGAAATTTTCACGTTCTCTTTTATCATTCAACCTCTGATTAGCAATTCTATTTTTAAATTGTTCAAATGCTTTGCTCTTATCATATTTAACATCCTCTTTCACACTTATGGCAGAAAACCAAATTTCTTGCCGCTGCATAAAATACTTTTCATTTTCCACAGACGCAGCTATCCACTCCTTCAGTTCATGCACAGCATTTCCATCCAACTCATTACTTAAATAGGATACTATTAATTCATCAATATGTTCTTTTTCTGCTTTCATCTTTGTTGTTTCTAAAGTGAAGACGATTTATTTTAAATACAGGGTAGTCCTAAAAGAACTTTTTTCTGTTTTAACACGAAAAAAATAAAATCAAAGCAATTAAATATTTGCTCAATTCAGTCTGAAGGAAAGATAATGCATTCTTTATATGATACTTAACCGTATTTATAGAAATACCTAATTCCTGAGAAATTTCTTCATATTTTTTCTCCTCAAATCTACTTTTTTCAAAAACACATCTACATTCAACCGGTAGTTTATCTATTGCCATACGGATTTCATGCTCCAATTCACGTTCTAATAATATTCCCAAAGGATAATTATCCGACTGCAAATACTTTTCTTCAGACATCTCTTCCGGTACTAAAACTGAAAATGAAATTTCCTTTTTTTCAGATCTAGATTTCAGATAGTCTATACAACGATTACGAACAGCCTTTATCAGATAACTTCTAATAGAAATAGTAATGTTTAAAGTTTCTCTGATCTCCCAAAGGTGAAATATTACATCTCCAACTATAGTTTCCGATAAAAAATTATCGTTCAAATATTGATTTGCTACATGACATAAAAGAACATAATGATAATCATAGATGTATTTATAAGCATCTTCGTTGCCATTTTTCAGTTGTTCTACAATCAGTTTCTCTGTGTTTTCCATTTTATTTCTTTTGAAAAAGGAATAAAGTTAACGGGAACAAATTTAGAAATTAATTCTGAGTAACTTTATAAAAGAGCAAAAAACAAATCCGTTAATCTTATTATCACACCTCAAATGGTTACAATAAAGACTAACGGATTTCCCTATTCTAGTTTTAAAACTATATCCAACACCTCAGATAAAACGAATCTGAATCATCACTCCATAAAGATTAAAATCGAAAAGAACCTTATCAGCATCCTTCTTTAGAAAACGCTTTTTCCCATCTTGCCTAATCTCCGAAACTCTGTTTCCCACAGATTTCAATACCATAGTCAGTGGTTCTGTAAATAATTGTGCATTCATATCCAAATGAGGAGTTATGTTATAGCCGTTTTCTAGCACATTCAAGCGATTTTTTTCTCGTTCTTTTGTTATAAGCAACTACCTCTCTAAATGTACCCACCCATATTTCATTTTCCATAGCCTTTACCTATTCCCACAATATTTCAGGATTTTGAAAAGCATTATATCCCTGCGATATTCCATGTATCATTGCCAACTCCCCATCTACCGGAGCTTACCAAGCTTTCCACCCATTTATCTAAAGACGCAGGAGTCGATTTCAACTTATCTCCCCCGATGTGATATTGTTCAGTACATGTACCTACCCCTGTTCCTATCAAATGTATAACTAATAGCACACACTCTGTCACCCTTATAAGGTGCCACATAAACATCTTGTGTGAACCCGTTATCCCTGATCTCAGCCCCTGTCTGTTTCACCAATTCTATTCGAGGCGATGATTCCGGCATAGAAACATGCTCTTCATATACTCCCGGACGGACAAGTATAGATATTGTTTTCTTGCTCCCACCAACTGCCGCATTCACTGCTTCCTGAACTGTAAAGAAATCCCCACTCCCATCTTTCGCCACCACATAATCATAACGTCGCACATATTTTGCCAAAGCCGGCACTTCTTCCATCAAAGCGTCCACAACCAACCCGGCAACTATACGTCCACCATATATATTCAAGTGAGTATTGTCAATTTTCCCTTCCGGATAAAATTCATATTGTCCTGCTGGAATCCACATAAACAATTTTCTTGAATTCTCGACTCCCATACCGGTAACCAAGTCATGGGTCAATTTATTCAAATCAATAAAAGGTACATTCATTTCTCCGGCCACCCGACGGGGAGATTCCAGATATTCCCCATGGGTATCAACCAATACCGGACCTTCTTTTTCATAACTACCCTTTATCTCCGTCACACCTTTAGGAAGGAAATTACGACGAACTATAGAATTGAACAGTACAGGATTTCCTCCCTTAGCACGTGTTTCATTCACAAAACGTCTTAAATTATCATCAAAGGTACTTCCGGGCTCTGTATGTAATGTGGCTCTAGGTTTCTCATCATTATGTCCGAATTAAATAAATACATAATCACCTTTATGAATTTTAGAAAGCACTATGTCCCAACGTCCTTCATTGATAAAACTGAGTGAACTTCGTCCATTCATAGCGTGATTATCCACCACAACCTCTTCCGTAAAATATCCGGGAAGCATTTGTCCCCAACCACGCTCTATATTACCATTCTTCAGACTTTTATTCGCCATGGTAGAATCACCAATCATAAAAATAGTAATGGGGTCTTTTCTCTCAGCAATAAAAGCCGATAACAGGAGTAAAGCACATAAAACAAGTAATACTTTTAATTTCATGTTTTTCATATACATTTTATAAGTTAAAAGATTTAGGCAAAAGTTGAGGGCGGTAATTTAGCTGCATCAAAGATTCGTAATCTGGAATGTCCCAGTTACGAAATCTGTCTAATAGATTATGGATGCGGCAAATTTAACAGAAAAATACAT